>WNGL01000180.1_pt1 | contig 187735 bp, 181 predicted proteins | sample 5400591 | NCBI WGS metagenome assembly WNGL01 (sample SAMN13153377, study PRJNA577476) | soil metagenome | isolation source: 80 cm soil or saprolite under Garry oak tree replicate 1 | place: USA:California | collected 2016-06-15 | reverse complement strand
TCCATACTCATCTTCATCTGCGTGGCGATCATCGCGTTCCTGTTCATCAAGGGATTCGGAGCCGCCGCGCCAGGAACGGCGGTGAAACGCTGATGGCTGCCACTGCTCGCCAACGCATCGGATGGGGCTCCGCCAACACGATTGCGGTCGTGCTGGCGTTCATCCCGGTGCTGTGGATCGTGTCCCTGTCGTTCAAGACGCCGGGCACGATCACCGACGCGACGTTCTGGCCCAAGAAGTGGACGTGGGCGAACTACCGCGGCATCTTCAAGACGTCGGAGTTCACCCACGCGCTGATCAACTCCATCGGCATCGCGCTGATCTCGACGGTGATCGCGGTCGTGCTCGCCTCGATGGCCGCGTACGCGGTGGCGCGGCTGGAATTCCCCGGCAAGGGCGTGCTGATCGGGATGTCCTTGCTGATCGCGATGTTCCCGGCGATCTCGCTGGTCACCCCGCTGTTCAACATCGAACGAGCGATCGGCCTGTTCGACACGTGGCCGGCACTGATCATCCCGTACATCGCGTTCGGGCTTCCGCTCGGCATCTACACGCTGTCCGCGTTCTTCCGGGAAATCCCGTGGGAACTGGAGAAGGCCGCGAAGATGGACGGGGCCACGCCATTCCAGGCGTTCACCAAGGTCATCGCACCGCTCGCCGCGCCAGGCATGTTCACGACCGCGATCCTCGTGTTCATCTTCTGCTGGAACGACTTCCTGTTCGCAATCTCGCTGACGTCCACGACGAGGTCGCGTACGGTGCCGGCCGCGATCGCCTTCTTCACCGGCAGTTCGGCGTTCGAGGCGCCGACCGGGTCAATCGCCGCCGCGGCGGTCGTCATCACGATCCCGATCATCTTGTTCGTGCTGTTCTTCCAGCGTCGTATCGTCGCCGGGCTCACGTCCGGTGCCGTCAAGGGTTAAGGAGCACGTCGTGGCCGACATCGTCCTGGACCAGGTCACCAAGCGATTCCCGGATGGGGCACTCGCGGTCGACAAGATCAGTCTCGACATCGCCGACGGCGAGTTCGTGATCTTGGTCGGGCCGTCCGGTTGCGGTAAATCGACGACCCTGAACATGATCGCCGGTTTGGAGGACATCACCGAGGGAGAGCTGCGCATCGGCGGACAGGTGGTGAACAACAAGGCGCCCAAGGATCGCGACATCGCGATGGTGTTCCAGAGCTACGCGCTGTACCCGCACATGACCGTTCGGGAGAACATGGCGTTCGCGCTCAAGCTGGCCAAGACGCCGCAGGCCACCATTGATGCCAAGGTCGCCGATGTCGCGCACGTCCTCGAACTCGACGAGCACCTCGATCGCAAGCCGGCGAACCTCTCGGGAGGGCAGCGGCAGCGCGTGGCGATGGGGCGGGCGATCGTCCGCGATCCGGCCGCGTTCCTCATGGACGAGCCGCTGTCGAACCTCGACGCGAAGCTCCGGGTGCAGATGCGCACGCAGGTGTCGCGGCTGCAGCGGCGGCTCGGCACGACCATGGTGTACGTCACGCACGACCAGACCGAGGCGATGACGCTCGGCGATCGGCTGGCGGTCATGCGCGGTGGCCGGCTGCTGCAGGTCGGCTCGCCGCAGGAGCTGTACACCGGCCCGGCCAACCTGTTCGTCGCCGGCTTCATCGGATCACCGGCGATGAACTTCATGCCGGCCACGCTCGAGGAGGGCGTGCTGCGCGCTCGCATGGCCGACATCCCGATCAGCGATCAGCTGCGCCACACACTGAGCAGCGGGGGCGTCGGCAACGACGTGATCGTCGGAATGCGGCCGGAGAGCTTCGAGGACGCCTCGCTCGTCTCGGCCGAGAAGCGCCCGAACGGGGTGACGTTCCGCGCCGTGATCGACGTCGTCGAGTCGATGGGCTCGGACGTGTTCGTCTACTTCACCGTCGAGGGCAAGCAGCAGGTCTCGAGCGCCGAGCTGGAGGAGCTGGCCCGCGACTCCGGGCAGGCCGACACGGGCGCGAGTGCCGATCAGGTGACCGCCCGGCTCGACGCCGCGACCCGGATCGGCGAGGGCGACGAAGCCGAGCTGTGGGTCGACGTCCGCAAGATCCACGTGTTCGATCCGGCGAAGGGCACGAACCTGACGCTCGGTGACAGCGCCGGCTCGTCGACGGTGAGTGCCGACGCCTGATCAGTGGGCTATGTGCTGCCGGACGTCCAGACCGTGTCCGCGCAGGTCGGCCTCGACCCGATAGATCTCGGCGAGCGGGACGTGCTCGCTGACCGGCGCCGGGGCGGCGACGCCGAGGCGCTGGCACGCGGTGCACAGGACGTCGAGGTAGGCGGCCCGTATCGCGCGCACCCGCACCGCCTTGCCCGGCGTCGCCGGCTGGTTCTCGGTCGCTTCGAGCTGGGCGTGCAGCCTGCGCAGGTCGGCGCCGAGCCGCTCGATCGGCTCATTTGGTACGGCGGCGCGGCGCCGCTCGGTCAGCCACCTGGACGCGCGGACCACACCGAGCACGAGGCAGCCCAGCGCCGTCGGCGCCAGGATCGCGGCAACCAGTTCGAGAGCGGTGCCCACATGCTCAGTGTCTGCCCGGCCACGGGCGAGCTCAAGGCATGCCGGAACATTCGGACGCCCCCAGGCGTTCCGTCCTTGTTTGGTCGCCGGGCAGCTGCCTGGCAGACTTGACGCCACCACCCGGCTCCGGTTCACGCCTCGCATCTGCCCGGCGACCCGGCGGCCATTTCGAAGGGACCCATTGGCATGAAGACCGGTATCCACCCCGACTACGTGGTGACGCAGGTGACCTGTTCCTGCGGCAACACGTTCACCACTCGCAGCACCGCCAAGTCAGGCAGCCTGCACGCGGACGTCTGCTCGGCCTGCCACCCGTTCTACACGGGCAAGCAGAAGATCATGGACGTCGGCGGTCGCGTCGACAAGTTCGAGAAGCGGTTCGGCAAGCGCGTACGCCCCTCCGCGAACTCCTAGCTACCCAGACGGCGCCCGCCGTCCGTGCCCACGTGGCGCGGCACGGCGGGCGCCGTTCTCATGCGCCGCCACCCGATTTCCGAGAGGAGCCACTATGGCTGAACGCGTGGACCGCACGGGGCGGTTGCCTGAACTGCTGGCTGAGTACGCCGAGGTCGAGAAGGCGCTGTCTGACCCGGCGGTGCACTCCGATCAGGCCAGGGCGCGCGATCTGGGTCGTCGGTTCGCGGAGCTTGCGCCGATCCGGGCAGCCGTCACCGAGCTCGACGGCGTCCGCTCCGACCTCGCGGCCGCCCAGGAGCTGATGGCTGACGATCCGTCCTTCGCCGACGAGGCGACCGGGTTGACCGCGCGGATCGACCAGCTCGAGCAGCGGCTGCGCGAGCTGCTACTGCCCAAGGACCCCAATGACGGCAAGGACGTCATCCTCGAGATCAAGGCCGGCGAAGGCGGTGACGAGTCGGCGCTCTTCGCCGGCGACCTGCTCCGCATGTACCTGCGCTACGCCGAGCGGCGCGGCTGGTCGACCGAGCTGCTCGACGAGGAGCCGACCGACCTCGGTGGCGTCAAGTCCGCGACGCTCGCCGTTCGCGCGCGCAAGCCCGCCGACTCGGCATGGAGCCGGCTGAAGTACGAAGGCGGCGTGCACCGCGTGCAGCGCGTGCCCACCACCGAGTCGCAGGGACGCATCCACACCTCTGCCGCAGGCGTGCGCGTGCTCCCGGAGGCTGAGGACGTCGAGGTCGACATCGACCCGAACGACCTGCGCATCGACGTGTTCCGCTCGTCCGGACCGGGTGGGCAGAGCGTCAACACCACCGACTCGGCGGTACGCATCACGCACGTGCCCACCGGCACGATCGTGTCGATGCAGAACGAGAAGAGCCAGTTGCAAAATCGCGAAGCCGGGATTCGGGTACTGCGGGCCCGGCTGCTCGCCGCCGCGCAGGAGGAGGCCGACGCCGCGACCGCGGATGCTCGCCGCTCGCAGGTCCGCACCGTCGACCGCTCGGAGCGTGTGCGCACGTACAACTTCCCGGAGAACCGGATCAGCGATCACCGGGTCGGGTTCAAGGCGTACAACCTCGACCAGGTGCTCGACGGCGCGCTCGACGACGTGATCGACGCGTTGTCGCAGGCCGACACCGACGCGCTGCTGGCCGGCTCTGACGGGTGACCACGGCAAGGGCCGCGCTCGCCGAGGCGACTGCCCGGCTCCGCGACGCGGGAGTCGATTCGGCGCGCGTTGACGCCGAGCTGCTGCTGGCCCACTGCCTTGGCGTCGAGAGATCACGACTGTCCACTGTCGACGGTGTGGACGAGACAGCGGGGCGAGACTTCATCGCACTGGTCGAGCGCCGGGCCGCGCGCGAACCGTTGCAGCACATCTGCGGGAACGCGCCGTTCCGTTACCTGGACGTGGCTGTCGGCCCTGGCGTGTTCGTGCCGCGTCCGGAGACCGAGTTGCTGGTCGACGCGGTGTTGCCTGCGTTGACGGCGCTCTCGACACCGGTCGTCGTGGACCTGTGCGCCGGAAGCGGGGCGATCGCGCTGTCGATTGCCCGCGAGGTCGCCGGCGCGACCGTGTACGCCGTTGAGGTGCACGACGCCGCGCTGGCGTGGCTGCGCCGCAATGCCGGCACCGAGGTTGCGGTAGTCGCCGGTGACGTGACTGACCCGGCGCTGCTTGCCCACCTACGCGGCCAGGTCGACGCGGTCGTGAGCAATCCGCCCTACGTACCGCACGGCACGTCCGTCGAACCCGAGGTGCGGGCCGACCCGGCCGAGGCCGTCTTCGGCGGTGCCGACGGCACGTCGCTGATCCCGGACGTGATCGCCCGGGCCGCGGCGTTATTGCGCCCCGGGGGAGTGTTGGCCGTCGAGCACGACGCCACCCATGGCGAGGCGGTACCGCGCCTGCTGCACTCAGACGCGTGGCGCGACGTCGCCGACCATCGCGACCTTGCCGGGCAGCCCCGGTACGCGACCGCCGTCCGGGCCTGAGCCGGTCTGCGGCAGGATAGCCGCGTGTCGATGCTCTATGACTGCGCCGATCCGCTCGTGCGCCCGGACGCGATCGACGCCGCGGCGCGCGCGGTCCAGGCCGGCCAGCTCGTGGTGCTGCCGACCGACACCGTCTACGGCATCGGAGCGGACGCGTTCGACGCGACCGCGGTCACCGACCTGCTGGCGGCCAAGGGTCGTGGGCGCGACATGCCGGTGCCGGTACTCGTCGGCTCGTGGAGCACGATCGACGGCCTGGTCACCTACGTCCCGGCGCAGACTCGTTCGCTGATCGAAGCCTTCTGGCCGGGTGGCCTCACCCTCGTCGTCGAGCACGCACCCTCGCTGGCCTGGGACCTCGGCGACTCCCGCGGCACGGTTGCGGTGCGGATGCCGCTGCATCCGGTCGCTCTCGAACTGCTCGAACGCACCGGCCCGATGGCAGTGTCGAGCGCGAACCGCTCAGGGCAGGCTGCGGCGCGGACGGCCGAGGAGGCCCAGGACCAGCTTGCCGGTAGCGTGCAGGTCTATCTCGACGGCGGGCCCGCGAGGGTCGGGCTCGCATCGACCATCGTCGACGTCACCACCGAGACCCCCCGGGTGCTGCGCGAGGGTGCCGTTACGGTCGAGGCACTGCGGCGGGTCGTCCCGTCCGTGGTCGCGTAGCGGATCCGTCGACGGTTCATCGAACGATTCAGATGCGGATTAGATAACCTGCACCGAGCATGCGGCGGTTTCGAGCGTCGCGGCGACCTCCTAGCCGTAGAGGAGCACCCAGGTCCGGTGCATCCCAGTCTCGAGTACGCATTGATCTGCTGCGTCGCAGCGGCCGGCAGCTATCTGCTGACGCCGATCGCGCGGCGCCTGGCGATCTCGTGGGGTGCGGTTGCTCGACCCCGCGACCGCGACGTGCATGCGGTGGCGACGCCTCGTCTGGGTGGGCTCGCCCTGTTCGCGGGTTTTGCGATGGCGATCGTTCTCGCTCATCAGCTGCCGACATTGCGCGCGACGTTCGCCAACTGGGACATCGACTGGGTTCTCGTCGCCGGCGCGATCATCTGCGCCATCGGCGTGCTCGACGACAAGTACGAACTCGACTCGGTGACCAAGCTCGCCGGTCAGGTCGTGGCGACCGGCGTGATGGTCACCAAGGGCGGCGTCCAGCTGTCGGCTGTATACCTGCCGGGCGCCGGGACGGTGTCGCTGGGTCGTGACGTCGCGATCCCGGTCACGATCCTGCTCACCGTGTTGACGATCAACGCGATGAACTTCATCGACGGCCTGGACGGTCTGGCCGCGGGCGTGACCGCGATCGGCGCCGTCGCCTTCTTCGCGTTCGCTTACCACCTCGCCTCGGTCAACTACATCGACGTCGCCAACACGCCGACGCTGCTGACCGCAGCGCTGGCCGGCACGTGTATCGGCTTCCTGCCGCACAACTTCTCCCCGGCGCGGATCTTCATGGGCGATTCGGGATCGATGCTGGTGGGCCTCGTGCTGTCGGCGGCCGGCACCACCGCTGCGACGGGTGCTGACCCCCAGTCGTTCGGGCACCTGCTCGGCGCGCTGCCGCTGGCGCTGCCCCTGCTGCCGATCGCGGTGCTGGCAGTGCCGTTCGTCGACCTCGTGCTGGCCATAATCCGGCGAGTTCGGCGCGGCCAGTCGCCGTTCGCCCCGGACAAGGAGCACCTGCACCATCGCATGCTCGAGATCGGCCACACGCACCGTCGCGCGGTGCTGCTGCTCTACTTCTGGTCGGCGCTCCTCGCGTTCGGCGGCGTCGCGTTGTCGATCACCCGTGGCCCGTGGCGCGTCATCTCGATCCTCGGCGGGTTGGCCGCGGTCGGCATGCTGATGTCGCTCGTGCCGCGCATGCGCGGGCGCATCCGGCGGCGTCGCACACCGCCCCCACGCCCCAGTCCTACGCGCGATCCGGCCGGTGTCGGCCGGCCGTGACCTGGCGGCAGGAGGCCCGATTGCGCTGTGATAAGTTCGCGTTGACGCCGCGATTCGGCAGGGCCGACCGGCGTCGCCGTCGTTGATCTGACCACGTGACGGCGCAGACGACGTCCTCGACCCAAGGAGCTGCCTGTGAGCGATCTCGGCGTACGGGCATCCCGGGGCAGGTAGCGGCCGGGCGGGCGATGGTGGCACGCGACGCCCCCGGATGGTCCACATTGCTCGGCATGGGCACCGTTACCGCAGTGATGTTCGCGGCCGGGCTGGCCCTTGGCTGGTTCGCCGACAAGTTCCTGCATACGTTTCCGATATTCGCCCTCGTTGGGCTCGCCCTCGGCATCGCCGGGGGGATCTGCTACACCGTCGTCCAGTTCCGCAGCTTCCTCAAAGACTGACTTGGAGATATCGACCAGTGCAGCCCGTAGCGACTCCACCGATCGTCGACGCAGCCGCCAACCTGCGCCGGTCGGTGGTTGTGTGCGCAGTGCTGGGTGTGGCCGCGATCGTCGGACTTTCCGTTGCGGGCCACCCGTTGATGGGCGTGTTCGGCCTTTTCGGGCTCGCGCTCGGCGCGTACAACAACCGGTTGCTGCAGCGGGCCGTCATCCGGTTCGCTACCTCGCCGGACATGGGCCGGCACCAGTTCCGCCGTGGTGTCATGGCCCGGCTGGGGTTGATCACGGCGCTCGCGATCGGCCTCGGCGTACTGGTGCGCCCGGACGGGCTCGGCGTCTTCGCCGGGCTCGCCGTGTTCCAGATCGTGATGCTGATCGGCGCGGCTGTGCCGGTGTTCCGCAGCCTGCGGCCGAGTGCGTGACGGGGCAGGTGAATCGATGACCGGGCACCACCTGGCGATCGACGTCAAGGTCGGCGAACACCACGAGTGGCACGTCTTCGGGGTGACCCTCAACGCGGACACGATCGCCGCGACACTGATCGCCGGCGCGATCATCGTGCTGCTCGGCCTGTTGCTCCGCCGCAGCATCAGCGCCCGCGAACCCGGCCGGTTGCAACTGTTCTTCGAGGCGATCGTGCAACAGGTCGAGCGGCAGGTCGAGGACACGATGGGCATCAGGACGGCGCCGTTCGTCGTCCCACTCGCGATGGGCCTGTTCCTGTTCATCCTCATCGCGAACTGGCTCGCGCTCATCCCGTCGCCGGGCGATCCGGAATACCTGATCCCGCCGGCCTCGGACGTCAACCTCACCTATGCGCTGGCGCTGTTCGTCATCGTCCTCATGCACGTTACGGGCGTGCGCAAGAAGGGCGTCCGCGGATACTACGGCCACCTGTTCCGCAAGCCTTACCTGCTCATCCCCATCAACATCATCGAGGAACTTGCCAAGCCGCTCACCCTCGCACTGCGGCTGTTCGGCAACATCTTCTCCGGCGTGATCATGGTGTCGCTGATTGCGCTCTTCCCCGCCTACATCCTGTGGGCGCCGAACGTCCTCTGGAAGATCTTCGACGCCTTCATCGGCCTCATCCAGGCGTTCATCTTCGGGCTGCTGACGATCATCTACTTCGTCTCGGTTCGGGGCTCCGAGGAGGAGGGCGCGCACTGACTCTCGACCGCGATCCCGACAACCCAGCAGGCACCACTTCACCGAAATTGAGGAGACATGGCTAACACACCGACTCAGGGCTTCGAACTCATGGGTGGTCTCATCGGCGGCGGCCTCGCGCTCGGCGGCGGCGCGGTCGGTGCGGCCGTCGGCGATGGCCTGGCCGGCAACTCGCTGATCCAGGGCGTCGCCCGTCAGCCCGAGGCCCAGGGGCGGCTGACGACGATCTTCTTCCTCACCGTCGGCCTCGTCGAGGCGATGTACTTCATCAACCTCGCCTTCGCCGTGCTGTTCGTCTTCGTCCTCGCCAGCAAGTAGAGGTTCCGATCGTCATGGGCAAGCAAGTGGTGGCATCAAGCAACTTCCTGGTGCCGAACGCGACCTTCATCGCGGAGTTCATCGCGTTTTTGCTGATCCTCGCGTTCATCGCCCGCTACATCCTGCCGTACGTCCAGAAGGCGATGCGCGAGCGGCAGGAGATCATCCGCAAGCAGATGGAAGACAGCGAGCAGGCCAAGGTCAAGCTCGCCGAGGCCGAGGATCAGTACCAGCGCGCACTTGCCGAGGCCCGCACCGAGGCAGCACAGATCCGCGAGGGCGCCAGGGCCGAGGCGCAACGCGTCGTCGAGGAGCTCCGGGCGCAGGCGCACGAGGAGTCGTCGCGGATCATCGCCAGGGGCGAGGAGCAGTTGCAGAGCCAGCGCAGCCAGGTCGTGCGTGAACTGCGCGGCGAAGTCGGCTCGCTGGCCGTCGAGCTCTCCGAGAAGATCATCGGGCAGCGCCTTGCCGACGACGCGCAGGTCCGTGGCACCGTCGACTCGTTCCTCGCCGACCTCGAACAGCGCGACGCCGTGGATTCCGACGCATGATCCGCGCCGCGAGCCGCCATGCGATGGCAGACCTGCGCGATCACCTCGATGAGGTGACCGCGCGGATGTCGGCCGCCGATCTGACGAGGCTCGCAGGCGAGCTCTACGACGTTGCCACGCTGCTGATTCGTGAGCCACGGTTGCGGCGCACCATTGGCGACCCGTCGACTCGGCCGGAGTCGCGCGCGGAGTTCATCGGTGGCGTGCTCGAAGGCGAGGTCGATCCCCGTAGTCGCGAGGTCGTGCAGGCGGCGGTGAGCCAGCGGTGGTCATCGCCGTGGGATCTCACCGACGGTCTCGACCTCGCCGGCGACGAATGCCTGCTGCATGCCGCAGAGACCGCCGGCGTGCTCGACGAGGTCGAGGACGAGCTGTTCCGCTTCGAGCGGATCCTCGACGCTCAGTCGCAGCTCATGACGCTTCTGGACGAGGTGTCCGCGTCTGCCGACCGGCGCGTGGCGCTACTGCGCGACGTCCTCGCGGGCAAGGTTCACGACGTCACCGAGGCGCTCGTCCAGCACGCGGTGTCGAGCCCGCGCAGGCGCAGCGTCCAGTTCGCGATCGGCGACCTGCTCGCGGCGGCGGCAGCGCGACGCGATCGCTCGATCGCCCGGGTCTCCTCGGCCGCGCCGCTGACCTCGGCGCAGGAGTCGCGCTTGGCTGCCGTGCTGAGCGACCTCTACGGACGCCCGATCGAGGTGCGAACGTCAATCGAACCGGCCGTCCAGGGCGGCCTCGCGATCCGCGTCGGCGACGAAGTCATCGACGGAACGGTGGCATCGCGCTTCGCTGCCGCCAGGGCAGCACTGGCCCGTTAACCATGAGATCAATGAACGAGATTGGGAAGATTTGATGGCTGAGCTGACGATCTCCGCGGATGAGATCCGCAGCGCTATCGAGGGCTTCGTGTCGTCCTACACGCCCGCAGCATCGCGCGAGGAGGTCGGCATCGTGGCCGCGACGGGCGACGGGATCGCCACGGTCGAGGGCCTGCCCAGCGCGATGTCGAACGAGCTGCTCGAGTTCGAAGGCGGCACGCTGGGCGTTGCGCTGAACCTCGACGTCCGCGACATCGGCGTGGTGATCCTCGGTGATGCCTCGCAGATCGAGGAGGGCCAGCCGGTCAAGCGGACCGGTGAGGTGTTGTCCGTGCCGGTCGGCGACGGCTACCTCGGCCGGGTGGTCGACGCGCTCGGCAGCCCGATCGACGGCTTGGGCGAGATCGCGACCGACGAGCGGCGCGCGCTCGAGCTGCAAGCGCCCAGCGTCGTGCAGCGCCAGGACGTCAAGGAGCCGCTGCTCACCGGCATCAAGGCCATCGACGCGATGACGGCCATCGGGCGCGGCCAGCGGCAGCTGATCATCGGTGACCGGCAGACCGGCAAGACGACGGTGTGCGTCGACGCGATCATCAACCAGCGCGACAACTGGAAGAGCGGCGACGTGCAGAAGCAAGTGCGCTGCATCTACGTCGCGATCGGCCAGAAGGGCTCGACGATCGCGTCGGTCCGGCAGACCCTCGACGAAGCCGGGGCGCTCGAGTACACGACCATCGTCGCTGCGCCCGCCTCGGACGCAGCGGGCTTCAAGTACATCGCGCCCTACACCGGCTCGGCGATCGGGCAGCACTGGATGTACGCGGGCAAGCACGTCCTGATCGTCTTCGACGACCTGACCAAGCAGGCCGAGGCCTACCGCGCCGTTTCGCTGCTGCTGCGGCGCCCGCCGGGTCGCGAGGCCTACCCCGGTGATGTCTTCTACCTGCACTCACGGCTGCTCGAACGGTGCGCGAAGCTCTCCGACGAGCTGGGCGGTGGCTCGATGACCGGCCTGCCGATCATCGAGACGAAGGGCAACGACGTCTCCGCGTATATCCCGACCAACGTCATCTCGATCACCGACGGCCAGTGCTTCCTGGAGACCGACCTGTTCAACGCAGGCGTCCGCCCTGCCATCAACGTCGGCATTTCCGTCTCCCGAGTTGGTGGTGCTGCGCAGTCGAGGGCAATGAAGGACGTAGCAGGACGTCTGCGCGTCGACCTTGCCCAGTACCGCGAGCTCGAGGCGTTCGCCGCGTTCGGTTCCGATCTCGACCGCGCCAGTCAGCAGCAACTCGCGCGCGGCGCCCGGATGACCGAGCTGCTCAAGCAGCCCGCGTCCTCGCCGTTCCCGGTCGAGCGGGAGATCGTCTCGATCTGGGCGGGTACAACCGGCAAGCTGGACGACATCGAGGTCCGCGACGTGCGCACGTTCGAAGAAGAGCTGCACAACCACATCGCGCACAGCGTGCCGCACATCTTCAGCACGATCGCCGACACCGGCAAGCTGGACGACGACACGATCTCCTCGCTGGAGCGTGTCGTTGACGAGGTCAAGAAGCAGTTCTCGCTGATCGGCAAGCCGGGCGAGAGTCGTGCAGCCAGCGCGCCGACCGCTGATGGCGGCACGGCCGATGACGAGAGCGCGGCGGAGACCCTGAGCCCCGCGGAAAGCACAGCCGGGTAGCGCATGGGAGCCCAGCTGCGCGTCTACCGGCGTCGAGTCCGTACGGTCCAGTCGACCAAGAAGATCACCAAAGCGATGGAGCTCATCGCGACCTCGCGCATCGCCAAGGCGCAGGCGCGGATGAAAGCCGCCCGCCCCTACGTCGACGAGCTCACCCGTGCCCTCGCCGCGCTGGCCAGGAACAAGACGCTGTCGCATCCGATGCTCACCGGTGTCGCCGAGCCCCGGCGGGCGGGCATCCTGCTGGTCACGAGCGACCGCGGCCTGGCCGGTGGCTACAGCGCCAACGTCATCAAGACCGCCAACGGGCTCGCCCAGCGGCTGCAGGCTGATGGCAAGGAGCCGGTGCGCTACGTCATCGGCCGCAAGGGCCTGGCCTACTTCCGGTTCCGTCGCATCGACATGGGCGGGACGTGGACCGGCTTCTCCGAGCAGCCGACGTTCCTCGATTCACGCGCCGCGACCGAGGCGGTAGTCGGCGCGCTGTCGGCGACCAGCGAGGGCACGGTCGAGGGCCCGGCCGGACCCGTCCCGGGCATCGACGAGCTCTACGTCGTCTACACCCGGTTCGAGTCGATGGTGACCCAGACGCCGACGGTGTCGCAGGTCGCGCCCGTGAAGGCGGCGGGCGATCCTGCCGAGCTGGTCGACGAGCCGGCCGAACAGCAGGCCCAGTACGAGTTCGAGCCGGAGGCAGAGCAGCTGATCGAAGCGCTGCTGCCCCGCTACATCAGCGCGCGTGTGTTCTCCGCGCTGCTCGAGGCCGCGGCCTCGGAATCGGCCGCTCGGCGGCGTGCGATGAAGTCGGCAAGCGACAATGCTGAGGAACTGATCCGCACCTACACCCGGCTGGCCAACCAGGCTCGACAAGCCGAGATCACCCAGGAAATCAGCGAGATCGTCGGCGGCGCCGACGCTCTCGCCGCAGCAGGAAGTGACGACTGATGACCACTTTGTTCGAGAGCAGCGAAACCGAAGCCGGCGCCGGCGGAGCAGGCGTAGGCCGGGTCGTGCGCGTGATCGGCCCAGTGGTCGACGTCGAGTTCGGGCGCAACAACATCCCCGCGATCTACAACGCGTTGACGGTCGAGATCACACTCGGTGAGCTGTCCAAGACGCTCACCCTCGAGGTCGCGCAGCACATCGGCGACGACATGGTCCGCGCCATCTCGATGCAGCCGACCGACGGCCTGGTGCGCGGCGCGCCGGTGACCGACACCGGCGGTTCGATCACGGTGCCCGTCGGTGATGTCACCAAGGGGCACGTCTGGAACTGCCTGGGCAAGCCGCTCGATATCGCCGAGGACAAGCTCGAGATCACCGAGCGCTGGCCAATTCACCGCGACCCGCCAGAGTTCGATCAGCTCGAGAGCAAGACAGAGATGTTCGAGACCGGCATCAAGGTCATCGACCTGCTCACGCCGTACGTGCGTGGCGGCAAGATCGGTCTGTTCGGCGGCGCCGGTGTGGGCAAGACGGTGCTCATCCAGGAGATGATCTACCGCGTCGCCAAGAACTTCGGCGGCGTGTCGGTGTTCGCGGGCGTCGGTGAGCGCACCCGTGAGGGCACCGGGCTGATCGTCGAGATGACTGAGACCGAGGTCATCCAGGACACCGCCCTGGTGTTCGGGCAGATGGACGAGCCGCCGGGCACCCGGTTGCGGGTGGCGCTGTCGGCGCTGTCGATGGCCGAGTATTTCCGTGACGTGCAGAAGCAGGACGTGCTGCTTTTCATCGACAACATCTTCCGGTTCACCCAGGCCGGCTCGGAGGTCTCGACTCTGCTCGGCCGGATGCCCTCGGCGGTGGGTTACCAGCCGACGCTGGCCGACGAGATGGGTCAGCTGCAGGAGCGAATCACGTCCACGCGCGGGCACTCGATCACCTCCCTACAGGCGATCTACGTGCCGGCCGACGACATCACCGACCCGGCACCGCACACCACGTTCGCGCACCTCGACGCCACCACCGTGCTGAGCCGCCCGATCTCGGAGAAGGGCATCTACCCCGCGGTCGATCCGCTCGACTCCACGTCGCGCATCCTCGCCGCGGCGTACGTCGGGCAGGACCACTACGACGTGGCGCAGCGCACCAAGCAGATCCTGCAGCGCTACAAGGAACTGCAGGACATCATCGCCATCCTCGGCATCGACGAGCTGTCCGAGGAGGACAAGATCACCGTCGGCAGAGCCCGGCGAATCGAGCGCTTCCTGTCACAGAACACATTCGTGGCCAAGACGTTCACCGGTTTGGAGGGTTCGTTCGTGCCGGTCACCGAGACGGTTGACGCGTTCCGGCGGCTCTGCGACGGTGACTTCGACGAGTATCCGGAGCAGGCCTTCTTCATGTGCGGCGGCATCGAGGACCTCGAGCGCAAGGCGCACGAGCTGCGTAACGCCTGATCGCGGGAGACGACGGATAGTGGCAACGATGCACGTCGAGCTGGTCTCGGTCGAGCGCGCCCTCTGGTCGGGCGAGGCGACTGCGATCTTCGCGCGCACCATCGACGGCGAGCTCGGCATCCTGCCCGGACACATTCCGCTACTGGGCGCGCTGGCACCGGGCTGGATCGTGCGGATCGATCGAGTCGACGAGCCCGAACTTCGCGTCGCCGTGCACGGCGGCTTCCTGTCGGTGCGCCCAGACGGGGTCTCGGTGCTGGCGGAGATGGCCGAGATCGCCGACGAGATAGACGTCGCCCGTGCTCGCGAAGCGCTGACGCGGGCCGCGGCAGATCAAGGCCCGGACGGGCCGGCCGCCCGCGATCGAGCGCTCGCGCGGCTGCGAGCGGCGTCCGAGTCCGGCCGCGACCTCCCATCCGGCGTCAGCACGACCTGATCAGCGGGCGGAGGCCAGCGTGCGGATCGTGGACGGGATCGCGATCGTTGCGCTGGTCGTCGTCATCGTGGTGCTCGCGCTGGTCGTGGCCCGGCAGCGGCACATGCTGCGTAGCGCGGGCGCGATCCCGCTGGCGGTCCGCCGCGGGGGCCGGTGGCTCTACGGCGTCGCTCGCTACGACGGCGAGGAGTTCCGGTGGTATCGCGCCATCGGCCTCGGTCCGCGACCGACCCGGATCCTGCATCGGGGCGAGCTGAAGGTGCTCAGCCGCCGCGAACCCACCGCGAACGAGCTCCGATCCCTACCGCCGAGCGCCGTGATCGTCGAGTGCCGTGACCGCAGCGGCGAGATCACCCTGGCACTGGCCGACGGTGCGTTCACCGGCTTCGTGTCCTGGCTCGAGTCGTCCGCACCCAGGTCCTAGGAGCGCCCAGTGCTCGTCGTCGTCGCGGGACTGCCGGGCACTGGCAAGACCACGCTCGGCCGCGCCGTGTCGGATCTGCTCGAAGCGACGTTCCTGCGCATCGACTCCATCGAGACGGCGATCGCGCGATGCGGGTTGGCGATCGTCGACAGCCCGGTGGGCTACGCGGTCGGCACCGCGATCGCCGCGGACCAGTTGCGTGCCGGGCGCACGGTCGTGGTCGACGCGGTCAGCCCGATCACCGAGGCCCGCAACGGATGGGTCGCGCTGGCAGCTGCGACAGGGTCCGTGCTGCGCCTCGTCGAAGTGACCTGCTCCGATCGCAGCGAGCATCGCCGTCGCGTCGAGCGGCGCGCCCTTGACGGCCAGCCGGCGCCCACCTGGCAGCAGGTGCTCGATCGACGCTACGACGCCTGGACGGACCCGCACCTGGTCGTCGACAACATCGGCGATCCCGAGCCGCACATCGCCGAAATCCTCGTCTACGTCCGCGACGGCGAATTGGTCTAACGGGCGGCGGCCTCGGCGTACGGCAGCAGGCGCACCGGGCCCAGCAGGCCGTATGCCTGACGCGTCGCCACGCCGTAGATCGCCGGCGTGACCGTCCGCAGCCGGTTGATGAGCGTGGTGGCGACCTCGACCTCGATCGTGTTGGCGCCGAGACGCAGCAGGTTGCCGAGGTCCGCCCGGCTGTTGAGGATGCCGGCGGGCGGCACGCGCTGGCCGTTCGCCCAGACCCGGAACGTGTCGTTCACGGTGCCGAGGTCGAGCGTGGCGCCGACGCCGGCTGTCCACATCTGCGGCAACGTGACGGTGGTCGTGTAGCGGCCGACACCCGATGCGTCGGCCAGCGCAGGGATCGACGACCAGGGCACGAGCGCGTCGAGCGACACCGTGACCACGGGCTTGACGGTCTGGGTGGCTGTCGGGCCGGGCTGCCAGTCCTCGGCGGCGAGCGTCCAGACGGGCAGGTCGATGGGGCCGGGCACCGTGCCGATTGTCGCCTCCAGGGTCGTGCCGTCGGCGAGCGTGGTGGCGTACGTGCCAGGCTGGCTGGCCCGGACGATCACGCGCCGCCCGTCCACGCGCACCGAGTCGGCGTCCGTCGCGACCACTTGCACCGATGCCGGCTCACCGGCCCAGCCCGGTTCAGCCAGGCCGACGATCGCGCTCTCGCCCGGATTCAGCGCGACCCGGACGCCGACCCGCCCGTCCGCGCGCACGAACTGGGGGATCGGCGTGACCTGCCCGGTCCAGGCGTCGAGCCGGAACGGCACCGCGTCCGGCGACGTCGGCGTCAGCCACGCCATCTGATCGATCGGCACGAGCGTGCGGTTCTCCGCGTGACGCGCGTTGGCCAGGTAGTAGAAGTCGGTCGCCCCGTCGACGCGGTGCACGTTCATCAACGTCGACATGTCGTATTGCACCGCGGGCGTGACACCCAGCTGGGCGAGTGCGGCCGGGATGTGCGTCTGGTCGGCGACCTGGACCACGGTCGGCTGCCCGAGCAGCTCGGCGACGGCGGCGGCCACCGCCGCGTCCTGTGCCGGGGCGACATGACCGGAGCTGACGGGGGTCGCCCAGTTGCCCAGCACGATGACGGGCAGTCCGGCCTTCGCGTAGCCGAGCAGGCGTTGCGCACCGTCCAGGCTGATCGCGGACTCGCTGCCGTTGAACTGATCGGGGCCGACGATGACCGCCTTGAAGGCCGGCCCGTCCGGTGCCAGCCGTCCGCCCTGGACGACCACCCCGGGCAGGGCGAGCACCGCGTCACTGGCGAAGCTGTGCGTCCACCCGGTGGGTATGCCGAAGTTGGTGGCCCACGGCGCCCCGATGCCGGTCGACGCGTACCCCTTCTGGCGGTAGAACAGCAGGTCGTACTTGGGCGTGCCGGTCTGCAGGACGAACTGGCTGCGCGCCAGGTAGCCGGCGATGTCCGGCATGTGGGCCCACGTCGGCTGGCGCGGACCCCACGCCTCCGCGAAGCCGATTCCCGTCCGGTTGTACGGCGAGAACGCCGCGAAACCGGGCCAGGTGGCGCCGGGAGCGTCAGCGTAGGCGAAGCCGTGGATGACCGTCTGGTTGACGCCGCCCGCATAGAAGCTGCCCGCGGTCTGCAAGGCCTTGTGCCACGTCGTCGAGTACGCGCCGTTCGCGTAGGCGAGCGCCTCGCAGGACAGCTTGACGTGACCGGCCAGATCCCGGCCGCCAGACAGCACGCGGTAGTCGTCGAGATTCTTGAAGCCGAGCGACTCGCCCTCGGGGATGTCCAGCAGCGCGGCGAAGTCGAGCGAATCGGTCGGTTGCCCGTAGGGCTGCACCCGCAACTGCATGCCGAGGCCGTGCGCCCACTCGCGCAGCGCGAGCAGATGGTTGTCGCGATAGAGGTCGGAGAGCACCCGGTTGAGGTCGTCGCGCACGTGCGTGGTCAGGGTGGCGTCGTAGCGGAACTGGTACTTGCCCTTGAGCTGGACGAGCACCGGCAGGAACGGGGCGAGCTCGTAGCCGACGCGCGCGGCGAACTCGCTGGGCAGGTTCGGCGTCCATATCGTCGACTGGGTCTCGAGCTCCAGCGAGTCCTCGAAGAACGCCCCGCCGGCCTGGCGCAGCAGTCGGCGCATCCGGTCGTCGAGGATCGTCTCTTCCCAAAGGTCGGTGACCACGTGCGTGCCCAGCGCGCTGAAATGGTCGACCACGTAGGACGTCGGCGTGGTGAACGGGCCGGCCTCCGGTTGCTGGCCGGACCCGCGAAGCCAGTAGCTGATCAGCACCCAGTCGCCTACCGGCGCGGACCAGGTGAGCTGGCCGGCGCTGACCGCCGCCGTCAGATCGATCACCGATGACTGGTCCAGCGGCGTGACGTTGCCGACCGGCGGCCCGGTGACCCGCGCTGCCTGCACCGCGAACAGCGTGGCCGTGGTCGCGGCCGCGTTCGCCGGCAGGACGGACGGCGGGACGGGCCCGCTGTACGTGCTGCCGCCCGCCACGGCGACCACGCCGTGTGCCAGTTCGCGCGACGCGGCGGCGCTGTCGGGCGTGATCGTCGGGACGGCCGCCGGCCAGCTCGGCCCGATCGTCAGGTCGATGCTGATGCCGCGTCGCACTGCCTGGGTAAGGGCGCGGTCCAGCGCGGCCACCCACTGCGGCGAGCCCCAGCCGAACCGTTCGATGTCGAGGGTGAGCAGCCCGCTGTGGTGCACGTCGGCGACTTCCAGCCCGCCGCAGCCGGCGTCGGCGACGGCGTCCACCTCGCGGGCGATCTCGTCGAGGTCGACCTCACCGTTCGGCCACCACCAGCGGAACTTCGGTGCGAACCGGGCCGGCGGAGAGGCGAAGTCCGGCAGGTGCGCCCACGGAGCGCCAGTCGTTTCGGCTGCCGCCCGTCCTTGCCACGGAAGCATTGCGCCTGCCGCGACGGCTGCGCTCAGCCCGAGAACCTGGCGTCGGGTCAGCGCCGGTCCGAGTCGGACAGAATTGCCGGACGCTCGCATATGGCGATTATCGCGGCCCCGGTTGCGGCAATAAGGCGTCGCGGACGGCCGGATCCGGCCAACGTCGGCGAGTCAGCCGCCTGGCGCCCAGAGCACGTCTCCGCCCGGATTCGCCCGCCGGGCAAGGATGAACAGCAGGTCGGAGAGCCGGTTGAGGTACAGCAGCGCCTGGCGGTTCGTGCCGTCCGGGTCGGCCTCGTGCAGTGCCCACGCGCTGCGCTCGGCCCGGCGGGCGATGGTCCGCGCCTGGTGCAGCAACGCGGCGGCGGGCGTGCCTCCGGGCAGGATGAAGCTGGCGAGCTTAGGCAGCGGCTCGTTGAACTCGTCGCACCACCGTTCCAGGCGGTCGACGTACGCGGCCGTCACCCGCAGTGGCGGGTGTTTCGGCTCCGGGACGACGGGCGTGCACAGGTCGGCCCCCACGTCGAAGAGGTCGTTCTGCACCTGGCGTAGCACTGCCGCCACCGCGTCGTCCGGCTCGCCGAGCGCGAGCACAACGCCGAGCACCGCATTCGTCTCGTCGCAATCGGCATAGGCCCCGACGCGCGGATCTGTCTTGCGAACACGGGACATATCGCCGAGCGCAGTCGTGCCGTCGTCGCCCGTCTTGGTGTAAATGCGGGTCAGGTGCACTGCCATAACCACAGACGGTAGCGACACTACGATGGCGCGATGCAGGTGCTACGGGTGACCGGCGGAGCCAGGCTGTCCGGAGAGGTCGCCGTCGCAGGCGCCAAGAACAGCGTGCTCAAGCTGATGGCCGCCGCGCTGATGGCACCCGGCGAGACCACGATCAGCAACCTTCCGGCGATCAGCGACGTGACGACCATGCACGCCCTGCTCGGGCGGCTGGGCTGCGAGGTCGCCGCATCGACGGACGGCGGGGTCGACAGCGTCCGCATCACGGTGCCCGACGAGCCGATGTCGGAGGCACCGTACGAGCTGGTGCGCAAGATCCGCGGTTCGATCGCCGTGCTCGGCCCGCTGCTCGGGCGCACCGGCCGGGCGAAGGTCGCGCTGCCGGGCGGCGACGCGATCGGCGCGCGTCCGCTCGACATGCACTTCGACGGCCTGGAGCGGATGGGCGCCGAGATCCGCACCGAGCACGGCTACATCGTGGCCGAGGCAGCCGAGCTGCATGGTGCGACGATCTGGCTGGACCTGCCCAGCGTCGGGGCCACCGAGAACATCGTCACCGCCGCGGTGCTGGCCAAGGGCACCACCGTCCTCGACAACGCGGCGCGCGAGCCCGAGATCGTCGACCTGTGCCGCATGTTGCAGTCGATGGGCGCCCAGATCGACGGGATCGGCTCATCCACGCTGGAGATCACCGGCGTCGACGGCCTGCACCCGACCACGCATGTCGCCGTTCCGGACCGGATCGTGGCTGGCACGTGGGCGTTCGCCGCCGCCGCGACGCTCGGCGACATCGCCGTGCGGGGCGCCAACGCCGCGCACTTGGAACTGGCGCTGGACAAGCTCGCCCGGGCGGGCGCCGACGTTGAAGTGCTGCCCGACGGGTTCCGGCTGCGGATGCACGACCGCCCGCGAAGCTTCGACGTGGTCACCCTGCCGTACCCGGGACTGCCGAGCGACCTGCAGCCGCAGGCCATTGCGATGCTCTCGGTGGCCGACGGCACGGCGATGGTCACGGAGAACATCTTCGAAGGCCGCTTCATGTTCTGCGACGAGATCGCCCGGATGGGCGCCGACGTGCGCACCGACGGCCATCACGCCGTGATCCGCGGGCGCGATCGGCTCTCCGGGGCGCCCGTGCGCGCCACCGACATCCGCGCCGGTGTCGGGCTGGTCATCGCCGGGCTGGTCGCCGAGGGGGTCACCGAGGTTTCCGAGATCGGGCACATCGACCGCGGGTACGTCCGGATCGAGGAGCAGCTGCGAGCGCTCGGCGCCGATGTCGTCCGGACCGAGTCCGACGCGTTCGGCGCGTGAGGCAGCCGCGTCAGTCGCGTCAGTCGTCGAGCAGCGCGCGTGCTCGGGCTGTGTCGTCGTGGAAGACCAGCACGTCGACATCGCCGTTGCGGCGGAGCGACAGGGACGTGCGGATGCCGGCTTCGCCGAGGCGGGCCCGCACGAGCATTGCGTCCGGACGCGACAGGTCGGACGCGACGACGTCCAGCATGCCGAGATCGGTCGAATCGGCGGCGTCGACCGGACGCCCGTAGCGTGGTCGCGACGGCTTGAACGTCCACCGCATGGCGAGCAGCAGCAAGCACAACGCACAGATGGCTGTGAGGAGGGTCGGCAGGTCAGCGCCCACCTGACCATCGTGGCACCGGCCGGTCTATCGTGCAGCGGTGGCTGAGGAGAAAGTTGCGGTTGTCGGCGCGGGATTGATGGGCGCCGGCATCGCTCAGGTGTCCGTACTCGCCGGGCTCGACGTCGTGCTGCGTGACGTCAGCGACGAGGCACTGCGGCGCGGCGTCGCCGGCATCGAGAGCTCACTGGCCCGGCTCGCCGCGAAGGGCAAGATCGCCGAGCCGGACGTCGCGGCCGCGCTCGGCCGGATCACGACGACCCTCGACCTGGACGCCGCTGCCGACGCCGACATCGTGGTCGAGGCGATCTTCGAGGACATCGACGCCAAGCGGGAGTTGTTCGCCGCACTCGACGAGCTGGTCGGCCCGGACGCGGTGCTGGCGTCCAACACGAGCGCCATCCCGATCACGCAGCTCGCCGCGGCGACGAAGAGCCCCGAGCGCGTGGTCGGCACGCACTTCTTCTCGCCGGTACCGATGATGGCGCTGTGCGAGCTGGTACGCGGCTACAAGACGTCGGACGAGGCGCTGGCCCGGGCGCGGGCGTTCGCCGAAGGCGTCGGCAAGACGTGCATCGTGGTCAACCGTGACGTCGCCGGCTTCGTGACGACCCGGCTGATCGCTGCGTTGGCGAACGAGGCGGTGCGCCTGCTCGAGTCGGGCGTCGCGACCGCCGAAGACATCGACGCCGCGTGCAAGCTCGGCTTCGGTCACGCGATGGGCCCGCTCGCCACGCTCGACCTCACCGGCGTCGACATCATGCTGCACGCCACCGGCAACATCTACCGCGACACCGGCGATCCGAAGTTCGCGCCGCCTGAGCTGCTGCAGCGGATGGCCAGCGCGGGCGATCTGGGCCGCAAGAGCGGACGCGGCTTCTACGACTACTGAGCCGTTCGCGGGTCGGCCGGCACGCGGTCCAGGACGATCCCGAAATGCTCCCGGTAGGCCGCCAGCACGGCGTCGTCGCTGGGCAGCTGCTCCTCGGTGCGGTTCGTGCCGTGGGTGCGGATGAGGGTCCGGCCGCTGAGAGAGATCCGGCCGCCGTCGAGCAGTCGCGAGCACACCGGCCCTCGGGTGAAGTGCGAGAGCGGCGACGTCTGCTGCCACCAGCAGGTAGGGACGAAGTCGTCGAGCGCCCGCTCGCGGATCTCCAGGCGATATTGCGGATGGCCGTCCTTGTACACGTCGACATCGCCGGCGGCGTCGCTCAGCAGGAACTGCCCGTCCGGGTCGTCCTGCTCGCCGCGATCGTCGAAGCGCAACGGGTAGACACCGTGGTTGCCGAACCCGACATCGGCGAGCCAGCGGGCTGTGCGACCGGCGGGTTGCACGATCAGCGCCAGGTGGTCGAACGGTGGTCCGAACCGGCCGCCCATATGGACCCGGGCCGCCGCCCGCGTTACGCCGAATCCCAGCGCCTCGAGCAGCAGCCCGAACGCGCCGTTGAGTTCGTAGCAGAAGCCGCCGCGACGCCTGGTCACGATCTTGTCGATCAGGTCGGCCTCGTCCAGTGAGATCGGCTCGTCCAGGTGGATGCTCAGGTTCTCGAACGGGACGGCGAGCTGGTGCAGTCGATGCAGGTCGCGAAGCGCGTCCGCATCGGCGGCGGCTGGCGGCGCCGCGTCGATGCGGTCGAGGTATGCAGCGATTGTCGTCTCGTTCATCAGGCTCCCGGCTCGAGATGGCGGCGCAGACCGCGTTCACCGTCGCGCATCATGACGGCGTGGTTGAAGCGCAGTGCCGGACGGGCGAGGAGCCCGGCGCGTCGCACCAGCGGCTTGCGCACGACGACGTCCTCGTCGAACACTACGATCGCGCCGCCCGCGGCGGCGCTGATCGACCACTGGCTCCACCCTTCCAGATCGCCGGTCTGGTGCGCCCGCAGCACGCGCGCAGCCGGATCCTCCGCGTCGCGGCGGATCGCGAACACCAGGTCGTAGGGCAGCAGGCTGCGGCAGCGCACCTCGCCGGTCTCGTCGTCGAGCTGCCGGACGCTGCGCACCTGCGGCCACCATGCCGGGTAGCCGGCCACGTCCCGCAACGCCGAGTAGACCGCGTCCGCCGATGCGCCCAGCTGCCATTCAGAGCGGAAGATGTAACGGGCGCTCACCGAGACACGACCGGGGGATCGGTCGACCACGGGAAGTCGATCCACAGATCCGTCCGCCGCCACACGTACTCGCACTTGACGACCGAACGCGACTTCTCGTAGATGACGGCGCACCGGACCTCGGCGACGTGGTCGGCGCAGAAGTCCTTCACCAGGCGCAGTGTCGCGCCGGTATCGGCGACGTCGTCGGCGATGAGCACCCGCGATCCGGACAGGTCGATCGGCTTGGGCACGGGCGGCAGCACGACGGGCATGTCCAGGCGCTGGTCGACGCCGGCGTAGAACTCGACGTTGATGACGTGCAGGTTCTTCACGTCCAGGGCGTAGCCGAGCGCGCCAGCGGGAAACAGCCCGCCGCGCGCGATGGCCAGGATGATGTCCGGGCGGAAGCCGTCGGCGTCGATCCGGACCGCGAGCTCGCGGCCGGCACGGCCGAAGTCGGCCCAGGTCAGGGTCTCGCGCGCCATCGGGGAAGCGTGCCAGACAGCACATTTGCCCTGCGAAGTCGGCCACAATTGTTACTGCGTGGTACACCGGACGTGCGACCGTCAGCGCAGGAGGTGACCATGCCTTATCCGGACGACGGCGAGCGCGACCGGCCGTGGATCATGCGCACCTACGCCGGACACTCCTCGCCGGTCGAGTCGAACGCGCTGTATCGCCGCAACATGGCCAAGGGGCAGACCGGCCTGTCGGTGGCCTTCGACCTGCCGACGCAGACCGGCTACGACCCCGACGCCGAGCTGGCGCGGGGCGAGGTGGGCAAGGTTGGCGTGCCGGTCGCGCATATCGGCGACGTCCGGGCGCTCTTCGACGGCATCCCGCTCGACCACATGAACACGTCGATGACGATCAACGCGCCGGCGATGTGGCTGTTCGCACTCTACCTGGCTGTCGCCGAGGAGCAGGGCGCCGACCTGGCGAAGCTCGCCGGCACGACGCAGAACGACATCGTCAAGGAGTACCTGTCGCGCGGGACGTACGTGTTCCCGCCCGGGCCATCGATGCGGCTGATCACCGACATGATCGCGTACGCCGTCGCGAACGTCCCGAAGTGGAACCCGATCAACGTCTGCAGCTACCACCTGCAGGAGGCCGGGGCGACGCCGGTGCAGGAGGTCGCGTTCGCGATGTGCACGGCGATCGCTGTCCTAGATTCCGTGCGGGACTCGGGTCAGGTTCCTGCGGAGAAGTTCGGCGAGGTGGTCGCGCGGATCTCGTTCTTCGTCAACGCCGGCGTGCGGTTCGTCGAGGAGATGTGCAAGCTGCGCGCGTTCGCTCGCCTCTGGGACGACATCACCCGCGAGCGCTACGGGGTCGCCGATGCCAAGGCCCGGCGGTTCAGGTATGGCGTCCAGGTCAACTCGCTGGGCCTGACCGAGGCGCAGCCGGAGAACAACGTCTACCGGATCCTGCTCGAGATGCTGGCGGTGACCATGTCACGCGACGCCCGCGCGCGGGCCGTCCAGCTGCCCGCGTGGAACGAGGCGCTCGGGCTGCCGCGGCCGTGGGATCAGCAGTGGTCGATTCGCATGCAGCAGGTGCTGGCGTTCGAGTCCGACCTGCTCGAGTACGCCGACCTGTTCGAGGGGTCGCGCGTGGTCGAGGCGAAGGTCGCCGAGATCGAGGCGGGCGCGCGCGCCGAGATCGACCGCATCCTGGCGCTCGGCGGCGCGGTGGCAGCCGTCGAGTCCGGCTACCTGAAGTCCGCGCTCGTCTCGTCGCTCGCCCAGCGACGGCGCCGGCTCGAGTCGGGCGAGGACGTCGTGGTCGGCGTGAACAGGTTCACCGAGTCCGAGCCGAACCCGCTGCTCGACGACATCGACCTGGCAATCCAGAGCGTCGACCCGGCAGCCGAGGCGGCGGCGATCCAGGCGGTGCAGACGTGGCGCGTGACGCGTGACCAGGCGGTGGCCGAAGAGGCGCTCACGGCGCTCCGCGACGCCGCGAAGACCGACGCGAACCTGATGGAGGCCTCGCTGCGTTGCGCGCGTGCCGGCGTCACGACGGGGGAGTGGGCGGGCGTGCTGCGCGAGGTGTTCGGCGAGTATCGCCCGCCGACCGGCGTCGGCGGCGCGAGCGGCGGCGGTCACGAGGGCGAGCTGTCCGGCGTGCGGGAACGGGTGCGCACCGTCGGCGAATCGCTCGGCCGGCCGCTGCGGTTCCTGGTCGGCAAGCCGGGCCTGGACGGGCATTCCAACGGTGCGGAGCAGATCGCCGTGCGCGCTCGCGACGCCGGCTTCGAGGTGATCTACTCGGGCATCCGGCTCACACCCGCGCAGATCGTCGCGGCCGCTGTCGAGGAGGACGTCGACGTCGTCGGCCTCTCCGTGCTGTCCGGCTCGCACCTGTCGGTCGTGCCCGAAGTGGTCGACGGCCTGCGCGCTGCCGGGCTGGACGACGTGCCGGTGGTGGTCGGCGGCATCGTTCCCGACGCCGACGCCGAGCGGCTTCGCGCGGCCGGCGTCGCGCGGGTGTTCACGCCGAAGGACTTCGAGATCACCGACGTCCTGGACCAGGTCGTTGACGCAATCGTGGGCGCCCGCGGCTAGGACGTGCCGAGCCGCTCGTGCCCCACGAAGGCGGGCAGACAGGCCTTCAGCTCGTCTCGGCCAAGCCGTCCAGATGCGCCTCGGCGTACCGCATGACCGCAGCCATCGTGCGCACGTTCTCCTTGTCGAAGGCGCCGGTGATCAGTCGTCGGAGGGGTCGCACGAGAGCCGGCATGGTGATGTCGAGGACCAGCCAACGGATGACCTGCGTTCCGCCGTCGTCGGGCTCGAAGGAGTAATGGATGTGCACGTCGACAGTCGCTCTGAGCTGGCTGACGTGGATGGCGTGGTGGAGGTCGAGTGATCCAGGAGGCGAAAAGCCGGTGACCGTGCCCCACCAGTCCCTGCCCGGCTCACCCGGTTTGCCGTCGTGGTAGCGGCTGCCCAACTGGACCGGATGCGGCTCGACGTCGGTCGTCTCGGAGAACTGATCCGAACCGGGCAGCCAGCGGCCGTAGTTCGGCATGTCTGACAACAGCTCGAACAGCGCGCTCGGCGGCGCAGCAACCTTGGAGCTGTAGAACTTGTGCCAGTGAGATGTCGCCATACGCGCTGCTCCCACGTCCGTATGTAGGACACGGCTAGCTTCCCACGAAGGCACGCCCGAAGCGGCGTTCAACGGGTGCTCCGGCTTACGCGACGTGTCCTGGTCACCGCATCGCGAGTTATCCACAGCGGCGTCGAACGCGCGTGCGAATGTCGTCCGGCCTGGCTAGCGTTCCGATATCGGTTGGCCGGGCACGCGGCCCGGCATGGCACGCAGGAGGGGCGATCGCTATGACACCGGAATTGGCTGCCGCTATCGAGCAGGAGGCGGCGCGGGAGGGCATCTCGGTACGTGCCTGGATCGCGAATGCCGCGCAGCACCGCGTGCTGATTCAGCGCGGCGTGCGCGCGATGGAGGAGTACCAGCGCGAGTACGGGGCGTTCACCGCCGAAGAGCGTGCCGAGGCGCGTACCTGGCTCGATCGGATCCAGCGCGCAGGGGGTCTGAGTTGACGGCGATCACCTACGACACGGGCGCGCTGCTCGCCGCCGAACGGCACGTGGCGCGGATGCTCGCGCGCCACGCGACGTGCCTCGAGGACGGCATAGCGCCGGTCGTGCCGGTCGGCGTGCTCGCCGAGGCGTGGCGGGGCGGGGCGATGCAGGCCGGCCTGGCGTGGCTGCTCGACGGCTGCCAGGTCGAGACGCTCGACGAGCAGCGAGCGCGAGCGGTCGGAGTGCTCGCGGGCGTGTCGTCGATGTTCGACGTCGTCGACGTGTCGGTCGTCGAGGCGGCCATCCGCCATCGCGCCGTCATCGTGACCTCGAACCACGCAGGCATCGAGCAGATCGTCCGAGCGGCCGGGGTCGAGCTAGGCGTCGAGCAGGTATGAGCGACTCACGGTGCGATCCGATTCTCGACCAGCGTGCCGGCCTGCACCGTCCGGCTGACCGTGCAGAGCCGGTCGTGCGACTGCGCCACCGCGCGGGGCAGCAGGGCGCGAGCCTCGTCGCCGGCCTCGCCGTCGGGGAAGCTGATCCGGTACGTCACGGCGAGGTTGATCAACCGGTTGCCGCCCGCCTCGTCGCGGATCTTGTCCGAGGTCACCGTGACGGTGAACGCTTCGGGCTCAGCACGCTTCGAGGCGATGTAGTCGACGTCCGCCGCGCCGCATCCGCCGAGCGCGACCAGGAACAACTCCACGGCCGAGAAGTCGTCATCCTCGCCCGACCCGAACAGCAGCGTCGCGCCCCGCGCGTTCGTGGCGCGGTAGCGCCCCAGCCCGACGCGCTCGATGTCGACGCGTCGCAGCGTCTCGTCAGCCATGCCGCTCAGCCGAACGTGTCGGGGTCCGGGCCGGTGCGATGGCCGACGTTCAGGTCCGCGATCGCATCGACGTCGTCGGGCGCCAGCTCGAAGCCGAAGACGTCGATGTTCTCGCTGATGCGCGCAGGGGTCACAGACTTGGGGATGACCATGTTGCCGAGCTGGATGTGCCACCGCAGCACGATCTGCGCCGGCGTGCGAGCGTACTTCTCGGCGATCGTGGTCACTACCGGGTCGGCGAGTAGCCGGCCACCCCGGGCCAGCGGTGACCATGCCTCCGTGACGATCGCGTGCTCGGCGTGGAACGCGCGCAGCTCGCGCTGGGTCAGGTAGGGGTGCAACTCGATCTGGTTCACCGCCGGGACCACGTCGGTCTCGTCGAGCACGCGCTGCAGGTGCGGGATGTGGAAGTTGGAGACGCCGATTGCCTTGGCCCGGCCGTCCGCGTAGATCTTCTCCAGCGCGCGCCAGGTCTCGACGTAGCGGTCTTGGTGCGGGCGCGGCCAGTGGATCAGGTAGAGGTCGACGTAGTCGAGGCCGAGCAGGTCGAGGCTGGCGTCGAAGGCCCGTAGCGCGCGGTCGAACCCGTGCGCGTCGTTGGGCACCTTCGTCGTGACGAACACCTCGCCGCGGGGCAGGCCGGAGCGGGCGATCGCCTCGCCGACTCCGCGCTCGTTGTGGTATCCGGCGGCGCTGTCGATGCTGCGGTATCCCTCCCGCAAGGCGGTGCCGACGGCGTCGACCGCCTCGGCGTCGCCGACCTTGAACACGCCGAGTCCCAGCTGCGGCAGGCGCGTTCCGTTGTTGAGCGAGATGACGGGGACGTCGGGCATGAGTGACAACTCCTCACGTGGACTACCGCCGACGCTACCCATCGCGCGAATCGATTTTGGGCGCGAGGTAGAGGTGGCTGATCTCGGCGGGACGGGGCGCGTCCGGGCGGTATTCGAGGGGCGCCGTCCCGTCCGCCGCTGCGGCCGCTGCATCGGCGAGTCCGAAGCGAGCGCGCAGCCGACCGAAGAAGTCCGACGGGCGCAGCCGGACCAGCCGCGCTCGTTGCTGGCCGGCATAGACGCCGATCCAGTCGCCGGGGTCGAGCACGCCCCGCAGCTGGCCGTCGACGCTCACGGCCACCTGGCCGGAGTGCTGCAGCACGCGGACGGCAACCGCCTCGTCGGCGGCCAGCACCAGGCTGCGATCGAAGATCATGTGCGGGGCGACGGGCGTGAACACGATGGCGTCCACGCGCGGCGACAGCACCGGTCCTCCGGCGGCGAAGCTGTACGCCGTCGACCCGGTCGGGCTCGACACGACCAGCGCATCGGCCGAGTAGGAGGCGAACAGCCGGCCGGCGATGTACACGCCGAGACTGGCCTGACGGTCCCGGGCCAGCTTTTCGAAGACGACGTCGTTGAGCGCCATGACGTCGAGCGCGACGCCCCAGCCGACATCGTCCGGCGTGCCGGGCCGCACCGGCGGCGGCGGCAGCTTGGGTCCTCGCCCGTAGCGCAGCAGGCCCTCGACTCCGGTCGGGATCTCCAGCGGCCGAGAGGCTCGCATGTTCAGCGTCAGGCGTTCCTCGATGACGGCCGACCCGTCGTAGACCGCGCTGAGCGCCCGAGGCAGGTCGTCGACGCCGACCTCGGTCAGGAACCCCACCCGACCGACGTCGACGCCGAGCACTGCCGCGTTGCAGGTCGAGCCGATCCGGGCACCGCGCAGGAACGTGCCGTCGCCGCCGATCGTGACGACCACATCGGGGTATCCGGCCTCGGCCGCCTCGGCTCGGGCGTTGCGCCGCTCGATCCCGCCGCCGTCATGCCAGACGTCGACGCTGACCGCGGGCACGTCGTGCTCGGCGGCCCAGCCGCGCACCAGCTCGGCTGCCGCGCGCGCCTCGGCCTTGCCTTCGTGGACGACGATCCCGATGCGCCGGATGGTCACGAGACGAGATGCTCCATGAGCATCGCAGCGAGTACCGCAGTGTCAGCGCCCTCGGGCGCTGGGTGTGCCGGCACGCAGCGAGCAGCGGAGTGGAGCGTCGAGGCGGGAAGCATGGTCACGAGACGAGACGGTACTCACCTGTAGCGTGCTGATCGTGCGTCTGGTGATCGCTCGCTGCTCGGTCGACTACGTCGGGCGGCTGACCGCGCATCTGCCTCTCGCGACGAGGTTGCTGCTCGTCAAGGCCGACGGGTCGGTGCTCGTGCACGCCGACGGCGGTTCGTACAAACCGCTGAACTGGATGAGCCCGCCATGCACGCTCGCCGAGCGCGACGGCACCTGGACGGTCACCAACAAGGCCGGCGAGCAGCTCGTCATCACCATCGAGGAGTTGCTGCACGATTCGTCGCACGAGCTCGGCGTGGACCCCGGGCTGGTCAAGGACGGCGTCGAGGCCGACCTGCAGCGGCTGCTCGCCGAGCACATCCACACGCTCGGCGCGGGCTACCGGCTGGTGCGCCGCGAGTACCCGACGCCGATCGGGCCGGTCGACATCATGGCCCGCGACGCCGACGGGCTAGCGGTTGCTGTCGAGATCAAGCGTCGCGGCGAGATCGACGGTGTCGAGCAGCTGACCCGCTACCTCGAGCTGCTCAACCGCGATCCGCTACTTGCCCCGGTGCGCGGCGTGTTCGCCGCCCAGGAGATCAAGCCGCAGGCACGCACCCTCGCGCAGGACCGCGGCATCTCCTGCGTCGTGCTCGACTACGACGCGCTGCGCGGCATCGAATCCGGCAACACCTTGTTCTGATCGCGATTACCCGCCAGTACGGTGAGGGCATGACGGCCACCCAAGCCAGCTCGCAGGCGGCCCAGCCCGCGACGACGTTCGAGTCACGCAACCCGGCCACCGACGAGGTGATCGCAACCTTTCCGGTGCATACCGAGACCGACGTCAGCGAGGCCGTCGGGCGGGCACGCGGCGCGGCGACCTGGTGGCGCGACCTCGGACACGACGGGCGCAAGCGGCGTATGCGTGGCTGGCGCGCGCTGCTCGTCCGGCGCAGTGACGAGTTCGCCGAGCTGATCCACCGTGAGAACGGCAAGCCGGCCGACGACGCGCTCGGCGAGATCATCCTCGCGATCGAGCACGTCAGCTGGGCGGCGTCCAACGCCGAGAAGGTGCTCGGGCGGCGACGGGTCGCGCCGGGCATGCTCGCGATGAACCACACCGCGTCGGCCGAGTACGTGCCGTTCGGCGTCGTCGGCGTGATCGGTCCGTGGAACTACCCGGTGCACACGCCGATGGGCTCGATCACCTACGCGCTCGCCGCCGGAAATGCGGTCGTCTTCAAGCCGAGCGAGTACACACCGGCGATCGGCAAGTGGCTGGTCGACTCGTTCGCGGAGGTGGTGCCCGAGCAGCCGGTCTTCCAGCTGGTCACCGGCTTCGGGGCCACCGGTGCGGCGCTGTGCCGCGCCGGCGTCGACAAGCTCGCGTTCACCGGCTCGACGGCAACCGGCAAGAAGGTCATGGCCGCGTGCGCCGAGACGCTCACGCCGATCCTCATCGAGTGCGGAGGCAAGGACGCGCTGATCGTTGCCGACGACGCCGACCTCGATGCCGCCGTCGACGCGACGGTATGGGGCGCGATGGCCAACTCCGGCCAGACATGCACCGGCGTCGAGCGGGCCTACGTCGTCGAGCCGCTCTACGACGAGTTCGTCGCGCGCGTCACCCGCGAGGCAGGGCGGATCCGCGGCGGCAGCGACGCCGCGGCCAACTACGGCCCGATGACGATGCCCGGGCAGATCGACGTGATCCGCCGGCACATCGACGACGCTCTCGCGCGGGGTGGGCGTGCGGTCGTGGGTGGCCCCGAGTCGGTGCAGCCCCCCTACGTACAGCCGGTGGTGCTGGTCGACGTCCCCGAGGACTCGGCTGCCGTCCAGGAGGAGACGTTCGGCCCGACCGTGACGATCGGGCGCGTCCGCGACGTCGACGAGGCGGTGCGGCTCGCCAACGCGAACCCGTTCGGGCTCGGTGGCGCCGTGTTCAGCGCGAAGCACGGTGAGCAGATCGCTGCCCGCCTGTCGTGCGGCATGGTCAGCATCAACTCGGCGATCACGTTTGCGACCGTGCCGGGCCTGCCGTTCGGCGGTGTGCGCAACTCAGGCTTCGGACGGATCCACGGGCCGGACGGGCTGCGCGAGTTCGCCTGGCCGCGCGCCGTCACGCACCTGCGCTACCCGTCGCCGATCAAGGTGCTCACATTCCGGCGCACCCCGCGAGATGTCGCCTGGCTGGTGCGTATGGTCAAGGCGCGCTGGGGTCGTTGACGGGAGGTCAGCCAGATGACTCGTGAGTTTCGGCACGTCGGCGTCGTGGGACTCGGCACGATGGGTGCCGGCATAGCCGAGGTATTCGCGCGAAGCGGCCTGTCCGTCGTCGCGATCGAGGCCGACGACGCGGCCCTGACGCGGGGCCGCAACCACGTCGAGAACTCGACCGGCCGGGCGGTCGCCCGCGGCAAGCTCAGCGACGGCGAGCAACGCGAGCTGCTGGCCCGGATCGACTTCGGCACGGATCTCAAGTTGCTCGCCGAGGCGGACCTCGTCGTCGAGGCAGTCCCCGAGCATCTCGAACTCAAGCGAGCGATCTTCAGCCAGCTCGACGGCATCTGCAAGCCCGAGGCGATCCTCGCCACGAACACCTCCTCGTTGTCGGTCACCGAGATCGCGGTCGCGACCGGACGCCCGGGCAAGGTCGTCGGCGTCCACTTCTTCAACCCCGCGCCGGTGATGAAGCTGGTCGAGATCGTGCGCACCGTCGTCACCGAGCAGGACGTGGTCGACGACGTCGAGGCGTTCGCACAGAAGCTGGGCAAGGTCGACGTCACGATCGGCGACCGTGCCGGCTTCATCGCCAACGCACTGCTGTTCGGCTACCTCAACCACGCGGCGTCGCTGTACGAGTCGCGCTACGCCAGTCGCGAGGACATCGACGCGGCGATGAAGCTCGGCTGCGGCCTGCCGATGGGCCCCTTGGCGTTGCTCGACCTGATCGGCCTGGACACGTCCTACGAGATCCTCGACACGATGTACAAGCAGGGCCGCGACCGGCTGCACGCGCCGACGCCGATCTTTCGGCAGATGATGACCGCGGGCCTGCTCGGGCGGAAGTCCGGTCGCGGCTTCTACGCCTACGACGCCCCGGACTCGCCGAACGTCGTCACCGATGCGCACACCCCGCCGCCGCTGGACGTGATCGAAGGGGCGCGCCCCGTCGAGAAAGTCGGGGTGGTGGGATCAGGCACAATGGCCACCGGAATCGTCGAAGTGTTCGCCAAGGGCGGCTACGACGTGCTGTTCGTGGCGCGGAGCTCTGAGAAAGTAGCGAAGGTCTCTGCTTCGATAGGCCGCTCGATGGAGAAGGCGGTACAGCGCGGCAAGCTCACCGAGGCCGATCGTGACGCCGCGCTCGCCCGGATCAGCGGCACGTCGCGGCTGGACGATCTGGCCGACGCGCAGCTCGTGGTCGAGGCGGTCGTCGAGGATCTGACCGTCAAGGAGGCCCTCTTCTCCAACCTGGACGAGATCTGCGCACCGGGCACGGTGCTGGCCACGACCACGTCGAGCCTGCCGGTGATCGAGTTCGCCGCCGCGACGTCGCGGCCGTCCGACGTCATCGGCATGCACTTCTTCAACCCCGCCGCGGTCATGAAGCTGGTCGAGGTCGTCCGCACCGTGTCGACTGCCCCGGACGTCGAGGCCACCGTGCTCGACGTCGTCCGCAGGATCGGCAAGCATGCGGTGCGCTGCGGCGATCGGGCCGGCTTCATCGTCAACGCGCTGCTCTTCCCGTACCTCAACGACGCGGTGAAGATGCTCGAGGCGCACTACGCGACGGCGGACGACATCGACTCGGCCATGAAGGTCGGCTGTGGCTATCCGATGGGGCCGTTCGAGCTGCTCGACGTGGTCGGCAACGACGTGTCGTTGGCGATCCAGCGCACGCTCTACCTCGAGTTCCGGGAGCCCGGCTTCGCGCCCGCGCCGCTGCTGGAGCACTTGGTGACGGCCGGGCGGCTCGGCCGCAAGACCGGCAAGGGCTTCCGCGACTACACCTAGGCTCGACAGGTGCCGCGCCAGAATCGACGACGTCCGGACGAGCCGATGCGCGCCGGATCCGCAACGCCGTCCGCCGAACGGCACGAGGAATGGCGCGGCGAGGAGTATGTCGTGCGCTCACTGCCCGGCGGAGGCACGACCAAGGCATACCGCTGCCCCGGCTGCGACCAGGAGATCCGACCCGGGTTGCCCCACGTCGTGGCCTGGCCGGCTGGCGACTCCGATGCGGGTGACCGCCGGCACTGGCACACCGCGTGCTGGGCGGCGCGCGACCGGCGAGCGCCCGGCGTCCAGCGCGGTCGCTCCACACCGCGTCATTGAGGTCATTTCCGCGCTTGGCGCGGGACGACCAGCTCGCGCAGGATCAGGTCGATCACGGCGACCAGCGGCAGGGCGAGCAGGAATCCGATGACGCCGAGCAGCTGAGCGCCGGCGACCGCGCCGATGATCGTCGCGGCGGGGTTGATCCGCGGCATCTTGGTGAACAGCCGCGGCACGACGACGAGGTTCTCGACGATCTGGTACGCGATGAGGAAGACGATCGTGGCGATGCCGGCAGCGGTCGAGTCGATCAGCACGATGACCGAGACGACTGCGATCGCCACCGGGGCGCCGATGAGCGGGACGACGTCCAGCAGCGCAATGACGAAGGCGAGCGCGTACGGGAACGGCGCGCCGATCGCCCATAGCCACAGCAACGAGACCAGGCCCGCGACGAACGCGAGGATCAGGTTGCCGGCGACGTAGTCGCCGATCTGGTCGGTGATCTTCGTGCCGATCTGCGTCGTGCGGCCGCGCCTCGTGCCTGGTGCCATGCCGTAGGCGAAGCTCTTGATGTCGTCGAAGTAGGCCATGAAGTAGAGCGTCAGCACGAGAACGGTCAGGCCTTCGAAGATGGTCGTGGCGACCGCCGTGCCTGCGGAGAGCACGTTGCCCGCGAAGCTCCGGAACAGGTCACCGGACTGGACGTAGTCCCGCAACCGGTTGATCACGTGGAAGCGACGGTCCAGATCGGCGATCCGCCGGTTGTGCTGCAGGTCCGTGAGATAGCCGGGCAGCTTGTGCACGAACGAGGTCGTCTGGTCGACGAGCGGCGGCACGACTGCGAATCCGAAGCCGGTGAAGACGCCGGCGATGACCACGAACACGACCGCGACGGCCAGTCCGCGAGGCAGGCCCAGCCGCTGAACGACGAAGCGGACGCCCGGGTCGAGCCCGGCGGCGAAGAAGAGCGCCAGTGCAACCAGAACCAGGATGTCGCGCGCGTCGACCAGTGCGCGAAAGAGCAGGTACGCGAGTCCTACGCCGACGGCTGCGGCGAACCCGAGGGCGAACGGCGATCGGGTTCCCGAGTCGTCATCAGCTTCGGACACGACCTCGCGGTTTCGCCGGAGCGCGCGACGGCTTCTCGGTCTTCGCTGTCTTCGCTGGTTCGCGCGGACTGCTCGGCGGTGGCGGCTCGATGTCTGCGAGCAGCTTGGCGATCTTCTCGTGCAGCTCGCGCAGTGCGGTGTGCGTCTCGACGCGCCGATCGTTGAGCCGTCCCAGTTCGGCCCGCGCCTCGCGCAGCAAATCCTCGGCCGCTGCGTGTGCGTCGACTCGTATCTCCTCGGCCTGCGCCTCGGCCGCAGCGACCTGCGCCGCGGACTTGCGCCCCTCCTCGGTGCGTCGCAGGCGCAGGGTGATCTCGAAGTCCTTCTCGGCGGTGCTCACCCGCTCGTCGATCTCGGCCTGCAGCCGCGCCCGCTCGGCCGCCGCCGCCTCGTCGAGCCGCGCCCGCTCGGCCGCCGCCTCCTCGTCCAGCCGGACGCGCTCAGCCTGCGCGTCGATCGTGAGCTGGTCTTCCTCAGCCTGGGCGCGGGTGCGTTCCTCCTGAATTTGAGCGGTCAGGTCGGCGCGGTGGTGCTCGACCTCGGCGATGCGCTGCCGGAACGTCTCGTCGGCCTCGGCGTGGCGCTGCGTGGCGTCGGCGATGATCTGCTCGGCATCCTGGCGCGCGCTGGAACGGATCCGCTCGGCCGACTCGTCGGCGGTCCGCCGAACGGTCAGGACGTAGGCGTCGGCCTCCGCGCGCATCTTGGACGCGTCGGCCGCCGCGGTGTCGAGAAGCTCCCGGACCCGGGGTTCGAGGTTGTCGGCGGTGACCTTTTCGCTTGCTTTTCGAAGCTGGCGCCGCAGCGACTCGATCTGGGCCTGCGCGCTCGCGAGCTGGGCGGCGAAATCGGCGCAGCGGGCCAGCGCTGCGTCGCGGTCGGCGGCGGCCGCCCGTATCTCGTCGTCGAGGGTCGCGACGTACACGTCCACCTGCCGGCGGTCGTAGCCGCGCATGGATGTGTCGAAACCGCGGTCGGCAAGAATCGGCAAGGTGTCCGAGTAGTTCTCCGAAGACATGCCCCGATCGTCCCACCCTGTGCAACCCCGCCCAAGGCACGACGCAAATGAATTGGATCAGTCGTCGCGGAAGCGGTTGATGTCGTCGATGTGCTTGTCGCGCAGTGCCGGATCGGTGACTCCCAGTCCGGCACGTGGTGCGAGGCACAGCACGCCGACCTTGCCCTGGTGCAGGTTGCGGTGCACGTCGTAGGCGGCCTGGCCGGTCTCGCCCAGCGGGTAGACCCGCGAGAGCGTCGGATGGATCGCGCCTCGCGCGACGAGCCGGTTCGCCTCCCACGACTCCCGGTAGTTCGCGAAATGCGAGCCGACGATGCGCTTGAGAGTCATCCAGAGGTACCGGTTGTCATACTCGTGCCAGTACCCGGACGTCGAGGCGCAGGTGACGATCGTGCCGCCACGCTTGGCGACGTACACGCTCGCGCCGAACGTCTCGCGGCCCGGGTGCTCGAAGACGATGTCGGGATCCTCGCCTCCTGTGAGTTCGCGCACCTTCTTGCCCAGCCGCTTCCATTCGCTCGGCTGCTGGACGCCGTCCTTCCAGAACTGGTAGCCCTCAGCGGTGCGGTCGATGACCAGCTCGGCGCCCATGCTGTGGCACAGCTGTGCCTTGTCCGGCGAGGAGACGACGCAGACCGGGATGGCGCCGCCGTTCAGCGCGTACTGCGTCGCGTAGGAGCCGAGGCCGCCCGTGGCGCCCCAGATAAGGACGATGTCGCCCTGTTTCATCGCCGCGCCGTGGTGTGACACGAGTTGGCGATAGGCGGTGGAGTTCACGAGGCCGGGGCAGGCGGCTTCCTCCCAGGTGAGGTGGGCCGCCTTGGGCATCAGCTGGTTGGACTTCACCAGCCCGAGCTCGGCCAGGCCGCCGAAGTTCGTCTCGAACCCCCAGATGCGCTGCTGCGGATCGAGCATGGAGTCGTCGTGACCCTGCGGATCCTCGAGCTCGACGGACAGGCAATGGGCGACGACCTCATCGCCCGGCTGCCACTTCGTCACGCCTGCACCGACGCGCAGCACGACGCCGGACAGGTCCGAGCCGACCACGTGGTACGGCTGGTCGTGCTTGCTGGCCAGCTGCGAGGTCTTGGCGTACCGGCGCAGGAACTCGAACGTCGGCACCGGCTCGAAGATCGACGTCCATACGGTGTTGTAGTTGATCGCGCTGGCCATGACCGCGACGATCGCCTCGCCCGGGCCTAGCTCGGGGGTGGGCACTTCCTGCACGTGCAGGCTCTTGCGCGGATCCTTCTCCCGGGTCGCGAGCCCTTCGAACATGCCGACCTCGTCGGCCCGCACCACCACCGCCTGGTACGTCCGCGGCACGGGCAGCGACGACACGCCGGCGCGGCGTCCGGTCAGGATCGCGGTACGGATGTCGTCCACAGGTGGGGCCTCCACGCGCGATGTTACTGGCCGGTAGTCGGTTGCACGAGCTCGACCAGCACTCCGCCGGTGTCCTTCGGATGGACGAAGTTGACCCGGCTACCCGCCGTACCGCGCTTCGGCTCGTCATAGAGCAGGCGCAGCCCCTTGGCCCGAAGCGCCGCACTGACCTCGTCGATGTCGTCGACGGTGTACGCGAGCTGCTGGATGCCGGGCCCGCCGCGCTCGAGGAACGTCGCGATCGTCGAGTCGGTGCTCAGCGGGGCGAGCAACTGGATCTGCGTCTCGCCGTCGCCGACCGCCAGCATCGCCTCGCGCACGCCTTGCTCCTCGTTGACCTCCTCGGACACCGCGCGCAGCCCGAACGTGTCGCGGTAGAACGCGATCGCCTCGTCGAGGTCAGGCACCGCGATGCCGACGTGGTCGAGCCTGCGGAACAGCATCCGGTCATCGTCGCGCGTGACGTGCGCTTACGGCGACCCTGGCGTGCGCTTGTTCACACCGCCGCGAGGGAGCACCGTGGTTAGAGTGCCTGTCAAACGGTGACAAGACACGCTCACCGACAGGAACCCGCGTAAACGCTGGTCTGCGGCGCCCTGAGAAGCGCCGTCGGAACGCCCCAGAGCGAGTTTCCGACAGACATCTGACACACATTTGCCTGGAGGACAGCATGAGCGAACCGCTCGACGACGTCTGGCTCACACGGGACTTCCCCGTCCTCAAGGAGGTCACGCGACGTATCGACGCAGGCGAAGGCATCGCCCAATCGATCGACATCGCGAACGCCCTAGGCATCGAGAACGACAAGGTCGTGCTCGCAGCCAAAGCCCTCGATAGACGAGATCTCGTCGCGCTGGACCAGGGCTACGGCGGCACCGTGAACTTCCTTGACGTCTCAGGCGAGGCATATCTGATCACCGGGCTGCACCCAAACGGCGAGGACGCTCTCACAGGGCTCGTCGAGGCGTTGCAGCAGGCCGCCGACCAGGTCGACGACCCCGAGGAGAGATCACGCCTTCGTCGCGCCGCCGAGGCTGTGCGCGGCGTGTCCCGCGACATCATGACCGGCGTGCTCACCGCGTATCTCACGACCCGAATTCCCGGGTAGGCGATCCGATCGGGATCTAGGTGGCTGTCCCGTACAGGGCTGCGCCGATGCGGTCGGCGGCGTCGCGGCCCGACTGCGGCAGCACATGCGCGTAAGTCCGAAGCAGGATCGCGGGGTCGTGTCCGAGCCGTGCGGCGACGACGTTGATCGGGACGCCGGCGAGGACCAAGATCGTGCCGCAGGTGTGCCGGGTGCCGTGCAGGCTGATGCGGGGGATGTCAAGCTTGGCGACGATCCGGTCGAACCGGTTGGACACGCCGCCTGGGCTCAGCGGCTGCCCGAGCTCGTCGGTGAACATGTGCGCGCTGTCGACGTCGTAGGCGGCCCCGGCGGCGAGACGCTCCTCTAGCTGCGTCTTGCGCCAGGTGCGCAGCGCGGCGACGGTGCGCTGGTCGAGGTCGACGATCCTGGGCTTGGCGTTCTTGACGGTGCCTTCGGCGACGCCGCTGTCGAGTCGGACACGGTTGCGTGTGAATGTGACGACGTCGCCGTCGAGGTCGTCCCAGCGCAGGGCGAGTAGCTCTCCGCGGCGCGCGCCCGAGTCGAGCGCGAGCGCCCACAACGCGAACAGCCGATCATCACGGACGGCGTCCAGGAACAGGCGGGCCTGCTCGGCGTCCCAGACCTTGCCGAGCGCCTGAGTCGATGTGTGTCGCGGTCGCTGCCGCTTGGGGACTTCGAGCATCGGTGAGATCGGGAGCAGTCCGGCCTCGACGGCGTCGCCGAGGGCCATGCCCAAGATCAGGTTCGAGTAGGCGACGGAGCGTGTGCCGAGCGGCCGGCCGTAGCGCCCGCCGCGCTCACGCAGCGTCGACGTCCACGCCGAGATCCGGGCGCCCGTCAGTGCACGCAGCGGCACGTCACCCAGGAGCGGCTCGATCCACGTCCGGATGACCGTCGCGTACCCCTCTCGGGTGCTGGGCTTGAGCGCCGGCGCTCGGGCCGTGAGCCAGTCGGCCAGATACTCCCGGAGCGGCTGCGCGGACGGCTGGGTCAGCGCGCGGCGGGTGTCGCCCTTGCCGTGCGCGGCGAGGAACTCCGTCAGCGCCGCCTGTGCTTCCTTCTTCGTCGCGAAGCCGCGGCGGCGGACCTGCTGGCGGCTCGTCACGCGGGCCGGGTCGCCGTTCTCGTCGACGCCGTCGCTCGTGGACGTCAGCGTGGCCTGCCACCACCAGGTGCCGCCGCTGACGCGGGTCTTGCCGTCGGGCAGGACCGTCCGCTTGATCGGCACCTGCCGCACGGTGCCCCTCATGAGCTCGACCGGCTCAGGTGGGCCTCGATCACGTCGAGCGTGCCGCTGGCGACCGGGCGCTCGTTGCCGTGGACGGTGAGCCGGGTCAGGTACCAGACGCCGTACGTCGCCGCCTGCGGGTCGCGGACTGCGCTCTTGCGCAGCAGCAGCCCTTGTCTGGCGGCTCGTCGGCGAGCTTGGTTCTCGCGTGCCTTGTCGGTCATGGCGTCTCCTGTCGTCGTCGGTGCCATGTCGCAATCGTACTCTAGTACGGCTGGAGCGTGACGTCGTGTCGTGCAGAGTGCGACATTGCCTAGTTTTGTCAACGGATTGTTGCTCTCGGCGGATCGGCGGCCGTCGGCGTTTCGCATTGCAAAGCTCGCCGACAACGGTGCACACTAGCCGCCCGATGCCGGAAGCTGAGGACATCTGATGAAGCTCAAGCGCCCGTTGCTGTACGACGTCGACCAGGTCGCTCAGCTTTGGGACAAGCATCCGAACTCGATCTATCGCGACAACGCGCGTGGCAGGTTGCCCGTGGCGCCGATCCGGGTCGGGGCTGTGTTCCGCTGGCCGCGGGCGGCCGTCAACGCCTCCGTGGGCCTCGACCCGGACGCCGACCCGTTTGAACCCGACCGCGAGTATCTGTCGCGCCTGCCAGCGTCCGTCCCGGCCGGCCGGCGCCTCGTGCACAACTCGGTCCGGCCGGTAGCGCGGCGCGGCGGAACCCGCGGCAGCCGCTTCTGGCTGTCAGAGCCAGGCCCGGCCCTGGAGATCTGTGACTGCGATTGGGCGCCCGAGTTGGGCAGCCACTATCGCGTCGACGCGGCGTCACATGACAGCGTGTCAAGCGACGCGTCGGGATCCGCTGCGAAATAAGGGGATTCCCCGCCAGTGACAGACAAGCGGCAGGACGCCGAGCCGCGGCGCGTGACGTCGGAGCTCCTCGACCAGGTCGTCGCCCACTGCGACGAGGTGCTCGCCAGCAAGCCCGATGACGTCATCGGCGCGGACGTCCGCGAGATCCGCGCGCAGGCCCGTCGTGCGCTGCGGGTGCTGGCGCGCCGGCAGGCCGCGCAGGACAGGCGGCTCGCTGCGGCGATGGGCGCCGAGTTGCGTCGTCTCGCTGAGGGAGAGCCGCCTGATGGATGACGTAAGCCGCCCGCAAGGGGCGGCTCACGCGCTGGTCGCTGGCAACGACACGATCACGGTAGCGCCGATCACGGCCAGCGGCCGATCATCAGGCGGTGCGCCGTGACCCGCCGCCGCGCCCGCGCCGGGCTGCGTGAGCGCTGGCTGCTGTGCGTGGCAGCGGCCGACGTCGACTGCGAGGTCCGCGCGCTGCTGCTCGTGTTCTACCGGTTCATGAGCGACGCGGGCCGCGTGTCGATCCCGCGCGAGGCACTCGCCGAGTTGTTCGACTGCGACGAGCGACGGATCACCGAGCGGATCGCCCGCGCCCGCAAGGCCGGTCTGATCAGCAAACGCCCTGACAGCGGATACAAAGGGCACACCGCCGAGTACGAGGCACTGATCCCCACGGCAGAGGGTGCGTCACGGGCGCACTCTTTGACGCACGAATTTTGGCAAAGAGTGCGTCAGGACTGCACCCTTTCGATGCCAGAGGTGACGCACCCTTTGCTGCCCGAGTCGTCCGCATTCAACGAGCCAAAGGGTGCGTCGGTGACGCACCCCACCGCGCGCGTGACTAACGCAATGACAAACGTCGTCCCGCTGTACGGATGCGAACGATGATGTGCCACCCCTCGGCAGCGCGCGAACTGAGCGAACAGACACGGCTCACGTCACGCTGCGGCTGGCCGTTGCGCTCTTTGCAACGGGCCAGAGCGCCCCGCGCCCTGAGGGATCACCGAGCGGCGCCGAAAGCGTGGAGCGCGGCGCTCCCGCGCCGAACGCGCTCCTTCGACGCCGACAATCATCGACACCGCCGCCCGCCCTGCGAGGAACCCACCGCGGCGACCCGGCCTGGCATGTCAACCACAGATGCCGGGGGCTCAGCCCCGCTGGAACTGGGAGCGCGCCAATGACCATGATCACCAAGCCGTGCAGCGACTGCGGAGAACCCCACACCCTCGACGACACTCGCTACGCCACCGCCGCCCACGACTGCGACAGCGGCACATGGTTCGAACTGCCCTGGCCAACCGATCTCCCCGATCATTCGCATGCGAACGATTTGCTAGCGCCGGGTGCTGGCGACGCCGAGGCGGCCGAGCGCGATGGCTGAGATCCCACCGTTGGACGTCAGCGAGACGAGCATGGCCGGCGCAGACGTCGCGCTACGCGCCTGCATCGCGCGCGACGCGCCCCCACTGGACGAGCGTCCCGAGGTCAAAGCCCAAGCCGAACTGCTGGCCGCGATGTCGGCGCTCGCACGCCGGATCGAGAGCCATGATCCGGTGCTCAGCAATGACGCGTTCCGAGACGCCAACGTGTACGCGGCTCGCGACGCCGTCCGACGACTCGTCGACAACGCCACCGTCTGGCTACGCACCCTGCACGCCACGTCGTCGGCGGAAGCACGCAACCAACTCGACGACGGGCCTCAAGACCATGAATCGTCGACGTGAGCACGACGCAGCCGGTCTCGCCGAGCTCGGGCTTCCTCAGATGACTGGACCCGGGATTGCTCAGCGAGGCGTCAAGTCGCCATTGACGGCGGAGCGGCGGTACTGCCTCGGCTGCGGATTCCGGCTTGATCGGCTGCTCGTCGAGCTCGGCGAGCTCTGGCATCCCTGCTGCACACCGGGTGTCGACTGCCGCACGGCCGCCGAGCGCGCCTCTGCTCGACGACGTCCCGTGAGCAGCTACTCCGCGGCTCATCAACGAGTCCGGCGCGAGCGCGGACGCGCCCCCGATCACGACTGCGTCGACTGCGCCCAGCCCGCGACCGAATGGTCATACGACCACGGTGATCCCGGCGAGCTCGTCGACGATCGTGGCCGTGCCTATTCGCTCGACCCGGGCCGGTACGAGCCGCGCTGCCAGCCGTGCCACGCGCGGTTCGACCGGCCCGCACTCACAGACCCGACCGAAAGGACAGCGCCATGACCGAACTGCGCGACCGGCACACCATCCCGGTCGACACCGCCCTGATCAAGACCAAGGACGGCGAGTTCACCATGATCTGCGAACGCGTCAGCGACACGATCGCCGTCGTCCCGAGGATCGCCTACAGCGACGGCTCGCCGGTCACATTCACCGGCCAGTTCTCGATCAGCTTCGCAGGCGGCTACGGCATTCCGTTCGTCGGCTGCCTCGACTGCGCCCGCGCGGCCGCCAAACGATTCGCCGATATCGACGTCGACTGGACCGACGCCAACGTCCTCAAGACGCTCACCAACGAACAGCGCGAACAACTCCAGCACGCCGTAGGACCACTGATCGACTGCGACTGCGACGGCACCTGCCACGAACCACACTGCTGCAACCCGCAGCACTACTGAGCGGCGTGATGGCGTTTGAGTCTGTCTCAAGTCACGTGCCGGAACCCCGTACGGCGTAAGGGGATTCTCGCATCATGACAGACAAGCGAAAGGACGGGATTCGCGGGCAGACGTCGATCGGGCGCAGCCTCGGGGAGGACTCCGTTACCGAGCTCGGGGATCATGCGTCGCGTCGCTCGCGCGGCTTACGCGGCAGCGGATGCGCCCACGTCAGGCGCTTCCATCTCCGCGGCCGCCGCCACCGGACAACGACTCGATCATCTTGCAAGCCGAAGCCGTAGCCGGCGATGAACCCAACAGCCTCCCCCGGCCCGATCTGCGACAGCGAAGGCGGCTGCATGATCTGGACACCATGCGGCGCCGCCGCCGCCGGAGCCACCTCGACGGCGAGCGCACGCTCGCTGCCGTTATTCGTCAGCAGGTACCGCTCCCCATCAACGGTCAGAGTCCACGGCGGCCGATATCTCCCCGCCCGATGCGTGTACCACGCAGCCACCCCCGAAACGAGGAGAGCACCCCCGGCGATGCCGTCCGCAACCCAGTCCGTCATGCCCGGCAGTGTTCCGCACCGAGCGTGCGCCGCCGATGCCAACGCGGATGCCAACCCGCGGGCGCATGAACACGAACGATCGGAGCCAACATGACCGGACCGGGCTGGGCGTCGGGGGACTGGCGGCACGCTGCCGGCGGCCGGCGGGCGATGATCGCGAAGCGGCGGCGGGTGATGCAGGCCCGTCGTGCTCAGATCGCCGAGCTCTTGTTCGAGAACGACGGGCTCGCGCGGGGCGAGCCGGCCCGGCTCGCGAAGCGGTTCGGCGTGTCGGAGACGACGATCAGCAACGACGTGGCGGCGATCCTGCAGGAGGCGGGCGCGACGCGGTGCACGTGCTGCGGCGCGGTGCCGCCGACGCGGCTGCCCGATGACGACGTCCCGGACGACGACGTCGAGGAGGCGCAGGCCAGTTCGACGCCTGCGAGCTCGGCAGAGCCCGCCGCGACGTCGACACAGCAGACGACACCCACGCCCGGTACAGCCGCGTACAGCCGTCCGGGCTCGTCGATGGAAGCGCCGACCGACGCGGCCGGCTTCGCGACGTGGCAGGCCGAGCACGTCGAGCCGAACCGTGAGACGTCTGACGGCCGTACGACGGCTGACGACGACAAGTCGCTGATCCACCGCGACGGGTCCAGCTACGACGCCGATCTGCGTGTCGGCGCCCGTCTCGTCGACGAGGCTGGGCGCACGCTGATCGAGCGGATGCCGACGCCGGGAGAGCTCCCGACGTGGTCGTCGATCTCGCCCCACCCGCGCTGACAAGCGCCGCCGAATGTAGGACAGGCTGCCTGTCGTTTGTGTGTCGGACATCGAGGCTGCCCTTGCCAGGTAAGGCGGTCCGCTCGCGTGACTTGACGCGTCATCACACAACGCGCGCATCATTCGGTGTCAGCCGCGGATCGGCGGCCATGATCTGCGTCGATGGCGTCTGGGCCACGGCGCAGGATCATGTCGACGGGACACGCAGCGCCCGTCAGATTCGCGAGTGGCGCGCGAGGGCCCGCGCCTGAGTGCCCATTCGCGCCACCCGGGACCGGGCGCGCGCGGCTCAGAACGTCCTGGCCCTACAAAGATGAGGGCCCGCCGATTCTGATCGGTCAAACGTCAAGCGATTGTTGACGACAAGGTGGGCGCTTCGCGTCGCTGGCCCGGTGTAGACAGCACGAGCCCGGCCATCACGCCTCTCGCGTCGTCGCCCAACGCGACCTGGATCCGCTCACACGACGCGAGCGCGACGCAGCCTGCGCAGATCCTCGCCGACCGGCGCCGCACCTCGATCGGCGCGGACGCGGACCAGGCGTCCGGCGCGCACGCGCACGGCAACTCGGTCGCCGGCACGAGCTCGCCGGCCGCGTCGACCAACGGCGGCAGCCGGGCTTCGCCGAGCATGTCGTAGCTGTTCGATCGGCGGCTCGCCCGCGCCGCCACGCAGTGCTCGCAGGCCGCCTCGAACACGCCCCGCCTGCTGTGCCATTGGGCGTGATGGCCGGGCGTGTGCCGGTGTGCGCCTGTCGGCGAGTACGCCACGGCGGTCAGCGTGCGCGCGTGATCGCCGCGAATCCAAGTCGAAAGTCAATGTCCCGTTCGACGCGGCAAGACGGGCAGCGGCGTGTTACACCTCTACCTGACGTTGACTGACGTTTGGAGGGCTGCCCGGTGGCCGGTGATCGCACGAAGATCACGTTCTACGCGCCGCCCGACATCGCGGCGCAACTGCAGGAGATCGCGACCGCGACCGGCTCGACCCTGTCCGCCGCGGTCACTGTCCTGGTCGCTCACACGCTGGCGGGGCGGGGCACCGCCTACATGAGCTCGGCTCGCACGCTGGTCGCGAGGAGTGGTCGCCGATGAGCACCGAACGCATCGAGGGCCGGCCTGCGCGCACTCCGGGCGCTCATGATCAAAGCGATAAGCGGCCACGTGACAGACAGCGGCAGCGTGAGCTCGACCAGGTCGTCAACGAGCACCGCGGCAACGGCCCGGTGGGCGACGTCGGCGAGGCGCGCCGCCGCGCCCAGAACGGCGGCCGGCCATGAGGCGACTCACTGCGGATGAGCGGGCCGATCTGCGGGTCGCGAAGGCGACCCGGACGTGGCTCGCGTCCGCGCGCGCCACGGTCACCGCGGCGGGCATCCAGCAGGGCCTCGACGGCCACAACGCCGGCGACGTCTGGGACCGCTACCACCCAGCCAGGCGGTTCGGCCGCGCCACACTGATCGCGCTCAGCACGGTCGACCCGGGATGCTGCCGATGGGGTGCCCTGTTCCGGGCCGCCGCCGACGAGCACACCGACATGCCGGCGCTCACGCCCGCCCGGCTCGAACTGCTCGGCGAGCCCTGCCAGGACTGCGCTACGGCGATGCGGACCGCCCTCGACATCGGCGTGCACGCGGGGCTGACGGACGCGATGCGCCGCCGCGTCGCGGCACGTGTCGTCCGCGCCTCCCTCGTCGCGTCTGTGCGGGCCAGCCAGCCGGCATTGCACGACCCGTTCACGCAGCCATGCGCCATCTGCCACGACTACCGGACGCGGGCACGTGTCGCGTTGACCGCGGGCGTCGAGATCGAGACGTTGCGCCCGCACAAGCCGCGGCCGGCGAGCACTGGTTACGCCGGCATCGTGATCGGCGCGAGCAGATCGAGCACGCGCGCGCCGATCCGGTACATGCACGAGCTCGTGGGCGGCGAGCAGCGCTGCAACTGCCCGACGTGTAAGTCGAGCCGGTCCCGCGCCGCCCGGAAGCTGATGGCCAGAGGCAGGGCCGAATGAGCACCGAGATCCGGCCCGGCATCGTCAACGAGATCGTGCTCACGCTCGCGGGCGACGCGCCTGCCGCGCACAAGATCCATGCCGTCAACGCGTTGCACGCGACGTCGGCCGAACGGCGTGCGGCAGGCGAGGCGCTGGCCAAGGCCGCCGTCGACACGCTGATCGAGGCCGGCGCCCTCACGCCCGTGTCGACGCCGACCGTGCTGGACATGACGGTGCAGCAGGTGGCGGCGCTCGCCGCGGTCTGGGCCGTCGTGTCGAAGTGGAACGTCAGCCTGGCGCCGCAACGCCGCCTGGGCGACACGATGAAGGTGCTGCCGGCCGATCATGTCGCCAAGATCAACCAGGCGTTGATCCTCGGCGGCTTCGCCCATGTCGACGATGACGACGATCCGCCCGAGGACGTCTCGTCGTGACCACCATCCCCTTCGAGCTCCCGCCGCCGACGCCCAACAGGCGTTCTTCTGGGCATCTGTCGGCGCGGGTTGAGGTCGACTGTCGCGATCCGCTCGCGAGCACGAGGTCCGGCATTCCAGCCGCTCGCGAGTTTCTGGCCGCGGTCGTATCTCGTCGAGTGCGGGGATCGCCATGACGGCGGTCAGGGAGCGAACGCGCGCGGGCAAGCCGATCAGGGGATCGCATGACGTCGCCGAGCATGACGAGCCGGCGGCCGAGTCGTGCGCCTGCCGCCGAGGACCGCAACTGTGTCTGCTGCACTTCGCCGAGATGAGCATCCCCGAGCAGGAGATGCTGCGGGTCCGGCTCGGGCTGCAGCGCCATCGGGGGCGAGGCCCAGCCAGCCAGCAGATCAGGCGCGTGACGTGATCACTGATCAAGTCACGCGGCCGGATACCGTTACCTGGCCGGGCATTCTCCGCGTGCGACACACAAGCGACAGGCGCCCGAGGCCCGCCACTCTGACGACAGCTTGCGCCCGCGGGTGGTCAGCGCTGGTACGCGTCCACAATCAAGGCGGCGCTAGCGACGATCGAACTGGACAGCGCAGCTACACGCCAGTCGTGAGCAGTCATCCAGTCACCGCGTAACTGCTCGACTGGGCGTATTCAACGTTCAGACCACTGTTGTCGTAGCGCGCGTTCGCGATTGACGTCACGGCGGGCGTTGCGGCCAGTTCAAACTGCACTACGCCCACTCGTACTGGCGCGGACGCATCTGCTAGAAGAAGTAGCGCTCCCTGCCGTAGTAGCTCGCTGATCGTCGTCCCACGCTGTGCGGCCAACTCGCGTAGAGCCACAATCAGATCTGGTTCTAGACGTAGCGACACGACCTGTGCGAGCCGGCGGCTCGTGATTGCGGTACCGCTGCCCTCGATGACATCCCCTCGGTGTTTGTTGGCGAGTTCTCGGCGGGCACGCTCATCAGCGCGGCGCTCATCAGCGGTGCTCATGGCCTCAGTCTGCCCTTCCGTTGCTCCCATTGTCGACGCTCGCCCTCTTCTGCGCGCCAACCCGTAATCGGCCGAAGCCAGTCACCTCGCTTCCAGGACGTGTCAAACAAGACAAGCCACAGCGTGTTACGCGACCGATCAGGGCCGACAACAGCGAACTCGGCTGTTGCGACCCGGAACTTGATCTCCACCGGATCTTCACTCAGGAGCTCGTCGACGACGCGCTCCGGAGATCGCCCGAGGTGATCCATCTGCTGACAATGAACGAGGTTCCCGTCCGGATCGTCTTCCTCGTCCCAGTCGACTCCATCAAATCGCGAAAGGTCCACACGGCTCCTGGTCTAGTTGATCGAGCCACACTCAGATGTCATTCGGCGGCAGCGGTGGCGCAGCGATTGCTGCACCGACGCCAGCGACCTGCAGCACGTGAAACGGATAGCGATCGAGTGGCTTGCCATCAATCGCGAAGGTAAACGCGTAGTCACCTGCTCGCTCGAACGTCAAGCCGAAGATTGGTACCGCGAAGGGCGAAACCCCCGATTCACCGTATTTCGCCTCAAGGCCGAGTGCCGTACGGAATTGTCCGGTGATCTCGAGCGGCAATGGCTGACCATCCGCGTCTTCGAGCCCAAACCGCAACTGATGATCGGACTGCATCAGATGAAACGGAACCTGAACGACGGCCACAAGCGAGCAGCTCGGAAGTGTTGCCGGGAACGCCGGAAATCGTAGAGCCGCCCAATATGCGCCGTTAGCGTAGACCTTTCCGCTCTCGACGACCGCGTGGTCAGCGGTGAACATACCGAGCGACTTAAAGCCCTCGATTGCGCTCGTCGACGAGGATTCTGCAGCTGATGTCATACAACTACGCTAGCTCGTGTATTACACGACGTCAAGATCGGCGACATTGTGCGGCAGGCCTGTCATGGTCGGCATACAGCTGGCAGCGGGGGCGGCTGTCGCGACGGAGCGGCAGCGGAACTGCTCGTCGATGAGCGCAATCAATTGGCCCTGGCAGGCGCCGGCGACTCGACGCGCGATCATGCCCGATACCGGGCAGACTCCCATGGCATGACGGCGATGGTGATCTTCACGACGGCGGACGGCAACGGCGTGGGCCTGTACTACGACGCCCCGGTTCCGCGGGCGGGTGACATCGTCCACTCTGAGGGCGAGCGATTCCTGGTCGAGTCGGTCGTGGTTTCGTATGCGAACGACGACGGCCCAGGAACCACCGCCAGCGTGCGGGTACGGCCGGCCGTCGACACCGAATAGGAAGCGCCCCGGACGTGGCGTGCGTCGCTTCCTTCGGTGTTGAAGGAAGCGGATGTGTCATACCTGCCGGGCCGTCGCCTCGTCGATCGGCTTGTAGCCGGGTCACGGATGCGGCGTCCAGGTCGAAGGCCCCCTACGCCGCCGTCGGCAGTTGTGGCTTCTAGATCGGGGGTTCCATCGGCTCCGTGGGACCGCGGAACTCGTCGAGCAGCACACGTCCGAGCGCGCGAGCGGACGCCGGGTCGAGCTCGACGCCGGCGAGCTCGTTGCCGACCTGGTCGACGATGGTGAGCCAAGCCCGCTCGGGAGGGACCACGACGACTTTGAGTTTGCGCTCACCCTCGACGTCGGTGAAGGTCCATCGCTCGTCGTTGTTCGTCGTATGCGCCTCGCACGTGGCCGACTGTAATCGCCGCCCTCCGGCGACAGCTTTCTGACACACAAAGCCCTGCTGACAGCCGCTCACGGCTGCCAAAACCTGCTCACGACCGGACGGTGCGAGGGGCACTTTCGCCTGTCAGGATTGAGGATCCTGCTCACACTCGTGCACGACTGCGCACTCGCTGACTAGAGTGCCTGGCAAGGACTCGTTCGAGGAGGTCGTCATGGGCGGCTCGGTCATCGTCGACGGCGCGCGCACCCCGATGGGCCGGCTGCTCGGCTCGCTCAAGGACTTCTCCGGGGCCGACCTCGGTGGGTTCGCGATCAAGGCTGCGCTGGACAAGTCGGGCGTAAGCCCCGAGCAGGTGCAGTACGTCATCATGGGCCAGGTGCTGCAGGCCGGCGCCGGGCAGATCCCGGCCCGGCAGGCTGCGCACAAGGCCGGCATCCCGCTGTCCGTCCCGTCGATCACGATCAACAAGGTCTGCCTGTCGGGCCTGGACGCCATCGCGCTTGCCGACCAGCTCATCCGGGCCGGCGAGTTCGACATCGTCGTTGCCGGCGGTCAGGAGTCGATGACCAACGCGCCGCACCTGCTGCCGAAGTCGCGATCTGGTTACAAGTACGGCTCGATCGAGGTTCTGGACGCGATGGCCTACGACGGGCTCACCGACATCTTCGACAACATCCCGATGGGGGAGTCGACGGACCGCGTCAACGCTCGCCTCGGGCTGACCCGCGAGGAGCAGGACGAGTTCGCGGCCCGCTCGCACCAGCGGGCCGCACTCGCGCAGAAGAACGGCGTCTACGACGACGAGATCGCGCCGGTGCTCATCCCGCAGCGACGCGGCGACCCGATCGAGTGCCGCGAGGACGAGGGCATTCGCGCTGACACGACAGTCGAGGCGCTGGCCAAGCTGCGCCCGGCGTTCGCCAAGGACGGCACGATCACCGCCGGCACGTCCTCGCAGATCTCGGACGGCGCGGCCGCGGTCGTCGTGATGCGCAAGGAGAAGGCGCAGGAGTTGGGGCTGACCTGGCTCGCCGAGATCGGCGCGCACGGCAACGTGGCCGGGCCCGACAACTCGCTGCAGTCGCAGCCGTCCAACGCGATCAACCACGCACTGGGCAAGGCAGGCCTGGCCGTCGGTGACCTGGACCTGATCGAGATCAACGAGGCATTCGCCGCGGTAGGCATTCAGTCGATGAAGGATCTCGGCGTCACCGCCGACATCGTCAACGTCAACGGCGGGGCCATCGCCCTGGGGCACCCCATCGGGATGTCCGGCGCGCGCCTCGCGCTCACCCTGGCGCTCGAGCTGAGGCGTCGCGGCGGGGGCACCGGTGCGGCCGCCCTGTGCGGCGGCGGCGGCCAGGGCGATGCGCTGATCCTGCACGTCCCGGCGTGACGGTTACTCGCCGGGACGCCGACGTCAGCGATCTCGTCGAGCGGGCGCGCGCGGCCGATGCACGGGCCGTCGCCCGGCTGATCTCGCTGGTCGAGAACGACTCGCCGCACCTTCGGGAGATCGCCGCGGCGCTCGTGCCGTTCGTCGGCAACGGGCAGGTGGTCGGGCTGACCGGCTCGCCCGGCGTGGGCAAGTCGACCTCGACGGCCGTCATGGTCAGCGCCCTACGCAAGGACGGAAAGCGCGTCGGCGTGCTCGCCGTCGACCCGTCCTCGCCGTTCTCCGGCGGCGCGCTGCTCGGCGACCGCGTCCGGATGCAGGACCACGCCACCGACGACCGGGTGTTCATCCGCTCGATGGCGTCGCGCGGACACCTCGGCGGATTGTCGGCCGCCGTCCCGCAGGCGCTGCGCGTGCTCGACGCGGCCGGGTGCGACGTCATCCTGGTCGAGACGGTCGGCGTCGGCCAGGCCGAGGTCGAGATCGCCTCGCTGGCCGACACGACCGTTGTGTTGCTCGCGCCGGGCATGGGCGACGGCATCCAGGCGGCGAAGGCCGGCATCCTCGAGATCGCCGACATCTTCGTGGTGAACAAGGCCGACCGTGACGGCGCCGACCAGGTCACCCGGGACCTCCGCTACATGCAGTCGCTGGGCGGGCGGCACTCGGCTGCGGGCGCGTGGCGAGCGCCAATCGTGAAGACGGTGGCGTCCACAGGCGACGGCGTGCCGGACGTCCTTGCCGCGCTGGACAAACACCGCGACTGGCTGCACCGCAGCGGCGAGTTCACCCGTCGCCGGCAGGCACGCGCAGCCGCCGAGATCGAGGCGATCGCGCTCGGCGAGGTCCGTGCCCGCTTCAGCGACGTGCACGGCTCGGCGGCGCTCGGCGCGTCGGCGGCACGAGTCGTCGCTGGTGAGCTCGATCCCTACACCGCTGCCGACGAGCTGGTCGCCTCGCTCTGAGCTCGCTGCGTAGCATCTGTGCTACCTTGGCGACATGTCTACCACCGGTCTACGTGAGCTGCGGCAGAACGCCAGCGAGCTGGTCCGCCACGCCGAGGCGGGCGAAACGATCGTCATCACGGTAAGCGGCCGAGCCGTCGCCGAGCTCGGCCCGGTGAGCAAGCATCGCTGGCGGCGATGGGACGAGATCGCCGAGATCTTTGCCGGACCGTCCGACGACGACTGGACGGCCGATCGCGAGCGGATCGACCAGACCCTCGTCGATCCCTGGCCGAAAGCGTGAGGGCGCTGCTCGACACGAGCGTGCTGCTCGCCGGCCATGTGCCGCCGCTCGAAGGTGACCTCGCGATCAGCGCAGCGAGTCTGGCCGAGTTGCATTTCGGCGTGCTCGTCACTCGTGACGCCGGCGTGCGCGCCGAACGGTTGCGCCGGCTGAGTTTGATCGAGCGCAACTTCGACTCGTTGCCGATCGACGACGCTGTCGCCCGCGGCTACGGCCGCCTCGCCGCAATGGTGGCGCACGGAGGCCGCCAGCCACGCGGCCGCGTGATGGATCTGCTGATTGCCGCGACGGCCCTTGCGCACGATGCTCGGCTGTACACGTGCAGTCCTGACGACCTCGCCGGACTCGACGACGTGCTGGAGATCGTCACGGTGCCGGTAGCGCGCTGATCAGCGGATCGCGTCGAGGCCCGTGAGCTCTTGACCGAGGACGAGGGTGTGCACCTCGTGGGTGCCCTCGTAGGTGTAGACCGTCTCCAGGTTCAGCGCATGGCGCAGCACCGGGTACTCGGTCGTGATGCCCGAACCGCCGAGGATCGAGCGGGCCTCGCGGCAGATGTCGAGCGCGGCACGGACGTTGGCGAACTTGCCGAAACTGACCTGCGTCGGCGTGATCTGGCCGGCGTCCTTGAGTTCGCCCAGGCGCTGCGCGGTCAGCCGCGCGTGGTTCAGCGCAACTGCGGCCTCCGCGAGCTTGCGCTGAGTGAGCTGGAAGCCGGCGATCGGCCGGCCGAACTGGGTGCGTGTAGTCGCGTAGTCGATCGTCGACGCCAGGGCATCGCGTGCCGCGCCGGTGACTCCCCAGACGATGCCGTAGCGGGCTTCGTTCAGGCAGGACAGCGGCCCTTTCAGCCCGCGAGCCAGCGGCAGCTCAGCGGACGCCGGCACGCGAACCTCGTCCAGCGACAGCGAGCTGGTCACCGACGCGCGCAGGGACAGCTTGTGGTGGACGTCCTGCGCGGTGAACCCGGGCGTCCCATTCTCGACCAGGAAGCCGCGGATGCCGTCGGGCGTTCGTGCCCACACGACCGCGACGTCGGCGATGGAGCCGTTGGTGATCCACATCTTGGCGCCGTGCAGTACCCAGTCCGTGCCGTCGCGCGTGGCCCGAGTGCGCATCGAGCCCGGATCCGAACCCGAGTCGGCCTCGGTGAGTCCGAAGCATCCGAGCGCCGAGCCTTTGACCATCTCGGGCAACCAGCGCTGCTTGTGCTCCTCGCTACCGAACGCGTGGATCGCGAACATGGCCAGCGATCCCTGGACGCTCACCAGCGAGCGCAGCCCGGAGTCGACGGCCTCGATCTCGGTGCAGGCGATGCCGTACTGCGTGGCGGACGCGCCCGCGCAGCCGTATCCGGTCAGGTGCATGCCGAGCACGCCGAGCGCGCCGAACTCCAGGGCGAGGTCGCGTGCAGGCAGCAAGCCGTCCTCGAACCAGTCGCGGATGTGCGGCCGTAGCCGGTCATCGGCGAACTTGCGAACCGTGTCGCGGAGCAACCGGTTCTCGTCGGACAAATCGGCGTCGAGGTCGAGCAAGTCGAGACGGGAAAGCGCGTCGGTCACGGCCCCGAGGCTACGCGCCCGATCTGGTTGCGCCGTACGCCGATTACCCTGCGGGGATGCGCACCCCGCTCGCCTTCGACCCGATCGAGCGTGCCGGCGAGCTCTGGGAGAAGCACTGGCCCGACGAGCCCGCCGACGTCTACGCCGCAATGCGCGCGGTCACGTCGATCATGCGCGCGCAGCAGATCCTCATCGCCGAGCTGGACGGACTGCTGCGGCGACACGGCATCACGTTCAGCAGGTACGAGGCGCTCGTCTTGCTGACGTTCTCGCAGCACGGGTCGCTGCCGCTGTCCAAGATCGGCGAGCGGCTGCAGGTGCACGCCACGTCCGTGACCAATGTCATCGACCGTCTCGAGGCCGCAGGCCTGGTGCGGCGCGAGCCGAATCCACGCGACGGGCGCGGGACACTCGCGGTGATCACCGACGAGGGCCGGCGCGTTGCCGAGGAGGCGACCGCGGCCCTGAACCAGTCGCGCTTCGGGCTGCGAGCGCTCGACGAGGCCGATCTGCACCGCCTGTTCAGCGTGCTGCGCAGGCTGCGCGTCGAGGCCGACGATTTCGCGGATTGATAGTCCGAAGACGACGGCGAGCGAGCATCGCAGCGAGCGCCAGCGAGCGAGGAGCGGAACGAGCGCGGAGTCGAGCAATGGGCCCGGTGCGTGACCGCACGGCCGCCGGCTCGTTGATCAGTTGGGCTCGCCGCGGGCGAGAGGCCGCTGTGCGCGCTGGTCAGGTCTACCTGACGCCCGCGTCGACCACGTTGATTGTCCTGTTCACGGGGTCGACGCGGGCATTACATCCCAGCGGCAGTACGCCTGCCGGCGACGTGTGCCCGTAGTCGACGTTCGCGACGAGCGGCAGGTCGGCGCGTCCGGCCTCGACGAGCACCGCCTGAACCGTGTCCCACAGCTCGAACATCGCCTGCTGCGTGTATCCCATCGGCCGGGCGAGGAGCAGTGCGCCGATCCGCGCCAGCACGCCGGTGGCCAGGTAGTTGCGCAGCCAGTGTTTGACCGTCTGCGGCTGCGGCGCCTCCTCGGACGTCTCGAGCAGCAGGATCGCGCCGTCCCAGGCGTGATCCGGCGGCCAGATCGACGTGCCCTTCGCCATCTCGAGGGTCTCGATGTTGCCGCCGATCAACTCGCCGGTGACCGGCTCGTCGCCCTGTAGCCAGGCCCACCCCGGGTTGGGCCACCAGCGCCGGCGCCGCGACTGAATGGCGGGATTGCCCCAGTCGAGGAACTCGTCGGTCCACTCCGTCGCTGCCGTCAACTCGAACGGCTCGGTCGTGAACACCGCCTGGCGCACCGCCGCCTCGACGAACGGGTGGATGCCGCAGTTCTCGGCGAAGCCCGCGAGCAGGCTCGGGCCGTGGAAGCTGACGACGCCCGCTGCCCGGTTGACGAGATGCTGCACGGTGCTGTCGGAGAACCCCAGGAACACTTTCGGATGCGCGCGGATCACGTCCAGGTCGAGGTAGGGCACGGTCCGGATCGACTCGTCGCCGCCGATCGTCGACACGATGCCGGCGACGTCGTCGTTGGTGAGCGCCCCGTGCAGATCGTCCGCGCGTGCCTCGGGGTTGTCGTGCAGCCACTCGTTGTCGCGCAGCGCGTTCGGGGTCTCGACCACTCGCACGCCGAACGTCTCGGCGAGCTGACGCTTGCCGGCTTCGTGGCGGTGCGGATACGCGGCGGACAGGCCTGCAGACAGCGAGATCACGGCAATCGTGTCACCCGGCTTCAGCACGGGTGGCCTGATCAGCGACATGCCAGCGATCCTCGTCGCCTGCCGCCTGCCTGGCGACCGGAAATCGCCGCGCCCGCGCAGAGCGCAGCCGGGCGATACGTTGGGGTCGAGTGTTCGCACCGCAATCACGACACCCTGGAGCCCGTCTTGTCCGACACCACGACCACCGTCTCCGCGCGCGGGTCCGGCACGTTCGCCATCGCCCGCAAGACCGTGCACCGCCTCGGCTTCGGCGCGATGCAGCTGACCGGCCCGGGCATCTGGGGCGAGCCTGCCGACCGCGACGAGTGCGTTCGCGTCGTGCGGCGCGCCGTCGAGCTCGGCGTCGACTTCATCGACACCGCCGACTCGTACGGTCCGTACGTGAGCGAGGAAATCCTGCGCGAGGCGCTGCACCCGTACCCGGAGCAGGTGCTCATCGCGACGAAGGCCGGCTTCGTGCGTACCGGCCCTGGCCGGTGGCATGTGGTCGGACGCCCGGAGTACCTGCGCCAGGAGGTCGAGATGAGCCTGCGCCGCCTCGGCGTCGATCGCATCGACCTGCTGCAGCTGCATCGCATCGACCGGCAGGTGCCGCTGGCCGACCAGGTCGGCGAGCTGAAGGCCATGCAGGCCGAGGGGAAGATCGCGGCGCTGGGGCTTTCCGAGGTGAGCGTGGACCAGATCGGGCAGGCGCGTGAGATCGCCGACATCGTTACTGTGCAGAACCTGCACAACCTGGTGCACCGCGAGTCGCAGGCCGTGCTCGACTACTGCACCGAGCAGGGCATCGGATTCATCCCGTGGTTCCCGATCGCGAGCGGCAGGCTGGCTCGGCCAGGCGCCGCGGTCGACGACGTCGTTCAGGCCACGGGGGCGACGCCCGCTCAGGTCGCGCTGGCCTGGCTGCTCGCGATCTCGCCGGTCGTGCTGCCGATTCCCGGGACATCCAAGGTCGCGCACCTGGAGGAGAACGTGGCCGCGGCCGGCGTCACGCTCACCGCGGACCAGGTGGCGGAACTCACCGCGTCCGCTTAGCAATTACTAGGACGTCCTAGTAATCTCGTGGGATGGACGCCGACGAGATCGCCGAGGGCCGCGCACGCTGGCAGCAGCGCTACCGCGACGCCAGCGCCGCGGGACGAATACAGGACCGCGACTTCACGACCCTGTCGGGCGTCGAGGTCGATCCGCTGTACGGGCCGTCCGGCGCGGACGAGCGGTTCGAGCGCATCGGCTGGCCGGGCGAGTACCCCTTCACTCGGGGTATCCACCCGACCGGCTACCGCGGTAAGCCGTGGACGATCCGCCAGTTCGCCGGATTCGGCAGCGCCCGGCAGACCAACGAGCGGTACAAGATGATCCTGGCCGAAGGCGGCGGCGGGCTGTCCGTCGCGTTCGACATGCCGACCCTGATGGGGCGCGACTCCGACGACCCGCGGGCGCTCGGCGAGGTCGGGCACTGTGGCGTTGCGGTCGATTCGGCCGCGGATATGGACGTTCTCTTCGACGGCATCGACTTGGCTGCCACCACGACGTCCATGACGATCAGCGGCCCGGCCGTGCCGGTGTTCTGCATGTACGTCGTCGCTGCCGAGCGCCAAGGTGCGGATGTCAGCAAGCTGAACGGCACGCTGCAGACCGACATCTTCAAGGAGTACATCGCGCAGAAGGAGTGGATCTACCCGCCCGAGCCGCACCTGAAGCTGATCGGCGACCTGATGGAGTATGTCGCGCACGACATCCCGGCGTACAAGCCGCTCTCGGTGTCCGGCTACCACATCCGCGAGGCCGGGTCGACCGCCGCGCAGGAGCTCGCGTTCACGCTGGCCGACGGGTTCGGGTACGTCGAACTCGGCCTGTCGCGTGGCCTCGACATCGAGCAGTTCGCGCCCGGGTTGTCGTTCTTCTTCGACGCGCACATCGACTTCTTCGAGGAGATCGCCAAGTTCCGCGCGGCGCGGCGGATCTGGGCGCGGTGGATGCGCGACGTGTACGGCGCGAAGACCGCCAAGGCGCAGTCGCTGCGGTTCCACACCCAGACGGCGGGCGTGTCGCTCACCGCGCAGCAGCCCGACAACAACATCGTCCGCACAGCAGTCGAGGCGATGGCAGCCGTGCTGGGCGGGACGAACTCGCTGCACACGAACGCGCTGGACGAGGTGCTCGCCCTGCCGAGTGCCAAGGCGGCCCAGATCGCCCTGCGTACCCAGCAGGTGATCGCCGATGAGACCGGTGTGCGCAACGTGGCCGATCCGCTGGGCGGAGCGTGGTACGTCGAGGCGCTGACCGATCGCATCGAGGCGGAGGCCGAGGCGATCTTCACGCGGATTCGCGACCTCGGTGGCGACGGCTCGATCACGGCCGGCCTGCTGCGCGGCATCGAGGACGGCTGGTTCATCACCGAGATCGCCGACAGCGCGTTCGTGTACCAGGTTGCTGTCGAGAAGGGCGACAAGCGCGTCGTCGGCGTCAACACGCTCACCGGCGATGTCGGGGACGAGCTGAAGATCCTGCGGGTGTCGCACGAGGTCGAGCTGGAGCAGCGCGACGTCGTGGCCCGGCGTCGTGCTGCACGCGATCAGGCTGCGGTCGATGCCGCGCTCGCGCGCATGGTCGAGGCGGCGAGCACCGGCCAGAACACAGTGCCGCCGATGCTCGATGCCGCCCGCGCCGAGGCGACGCTCGGCGAGATCTGCGATGCGTTGCGCCCGCTGTGGGGCGAGTACCGCGAGCCCGTCCGCTTCTAGGTGCACGGCCCGGCTGCCGGGGTGGCGGCGCATCTGAGGGAGTGCCGTGCGTGGATTACGAGGTCGCCTGCGCGGTTCGTTGGATCCTGCTGGTCGGTGGCTTGGCGCTGGTCGTGACGGGAGCGGTGGCGACCTTTGTCGGACGCCTCGCGCTGCCGGCCGCGGCGCTGGTCGTCATCGGGGCGGCCGGGTGCCTGCTCGCGGCGATCGGGCGTTGGCCGGCCAGTCTGTCCTGGGGCAATGCACGCGTCGGCTTCGCAAACGAGATCCGCAACGAGATCGCCGAGGCGTTGAGCACGGCACCTGCGTCAGCGAGACCGACCCTTGAACGGATCCGCGAGCGGGTGTCGACCATCGAGGCCGAGCAGACGCCGCGAGTAGCGGCGGCAATCGCCTACGACGACGAGGTCGAGCGGGCGATGCACCGCGTAGTGCACGGGGCCGTCCTGCGGCGAGAGTCGCAGTGGTCGCGAGACCGCGCCGATTTCTGGCTCGTCGTCGGCGACCACGAGCTGTACATCGAGACCAAGTACGTCGGCTCGTCGATGACGTTCGCGGCAGCAGCCTCGACGGCTTGCTCGACCGGCTCAATGGAAGCGGGCGGTTGCTGGTCATCACCAATGCCGTCGACGTCGAGCGGGCGCGCGAGCCGCGTCACGAGCCGTCTCGCCAATCGCGGAGCCGTCGTGACCTGGTCTGCGGTGTCGTCGGCCATGCCGACGAACGTAGGGCGAGGTCGCGACCTTGGGGTGAACGCGACCTTGCCGGCATGCGACAGAAACGTGCGCTCAGCGCTCGCGCGCGACAAATCGGGCCGCGCCGGAGGCGGCACCGGCGTTCGCGGTGGCCAGGCCCAGCTCGAACTCGCGGGCAAGCGCAGTGGCCTCGTCGGCGCCCAGCCCGTCGTACACCGACCGGCGGTCCGAGCGGACACACAGCTGCGGGAAGGCGGCGATCTGCGCGGCGAGCGCCTCCGCAGCTGCCCTGGCCTCGCCGGTCGGCACGACCCGATCGGCGAGCCCGATCGCGAGCGCCTCGTCCGCGGCGACCGGCCGCCCGGTGAGGATCAGGTCGAGCGCCCGTCCCAGACCGACGATCCGCGGCAGCCGCACCGTGCCGCCGTCGATGAGCGGGACGCCCCAGCGGCGGCAGAACACGCCGAGCACGGCGTCGCGTTCGACGACGCGCAGGTCGCACCACAGCGCGAGTTCGAGGCCGCCCGCGACGGCGTGGCCGCTGACCGCCGCGACCACCGGCTTGGACAACGCGAGCCGCGACGGTCCCATCGGCGCGTCGGCCGACGGATCGGGGTCGAGGGCATTGGGCTCACCGCGGGCGATTGCCTGCAGATCCGCGCCCGCGCAAAACGTCCCGCCGGCGCCCCACAACACCGCGACGCAGGCGTCCGGGTCGGCGTCGAAGGTCCGGAACGCTTCGGTGAGGTCGGTGGCGGTCTGACGGTCGACGGCGTTGCGCAGCTGCGGGCGGTCGAGCACGATCGTCCACACCGGTCCGGCCCGTTCGATGCGAACTGTCACCCGGGTGACACTCACCGAGTGTTCGGCGAGTGTCAACCGCGGGCCTGGCTCAGGTGCCGGTGACGGTGAGCCAGGCTCCGTACCCGGCAAGGTAGCTGCCGCCGCTGGGGACGGCGACGCGGTATTTCATCTTGGTGCCCTTGGCGGGTCCTTGATGGTGTACGTGACCTTGCTCGTGGCGCCGGTGTTGTGCGGGCCGAGGGTGACGGCACGGGTGGTGTATTTCTGCAGGTGTAGGTCTTGCCGTCGGGGTAGCTGGGGGCGACCGTGGCGGTGAGGTGAGCGTATGTGCCGGCCGGGGCGCTGGCGTGGTCGAGTTTGTCGGTCACGCGATGCGCGACCCGGATGCGGGTGGTTGCCGTGGTTGCGGCGTAGTCGGCGTCGCCTGCGTAGCGCAACTCGTAGTCGTAGCTGATGCCGGGTATCTGGAGGTAGGAGAGCTTGCCGGCGGCGTCGGTGAGGATCGTGGTGCGGTCGACGAACGGGCCGGTCGTCTTCCAGGGCCGGGTCGCGACGGTGACCGGCATGTTGCTCAGCGGCGCGTGATCATAGGCGCGGGTGAGCGTCGCGCCGATCGTGGAGCTGTGCCCGTAGACGATGTCGCCTGGTGAAGCGGTCGCGGTGAGCGTGGACGTGCTGGTGTGTGGCGTGGTTGCCACGGTCGTCGCGGCAGGGCCGACGTGCCCGCTCCAGTCGCGACTGAACACACTGATCGCGACGTCCTGGTCGGGTGGTAGCGGGCCGAGGTCGCGGCTTGTGGTCAGCAGCCGTCCGCCGTCGAGGCCGTCGGTGACCGTCGCGGGTGGGGTGCTGCCCAGTGCGTAGCGGACCTCGACACCGGCGAAGTCGGGTGTGCTCGCGGGCGAGGCCCAGGACACGTGTACGAAGCTCGGCGAGACGCTCGCAGCCGGATCGGTGACCGCCGGCGGCGCGCCGTTCACGTCATCCACTGTGAGCCCACCGATCGACGGGGACAGTGCATTGTCGACGATCGGCGTGCCCGTGGTCGGGTCGGGGTCATTCGTCTGCGAGAGCGCATTGACGCTGAAATGCGTCGGGAAGTACGGCACGTCGAAGTCGACGCCGATGTACCCCGCGGGCGCCCCCCAACCGGCCCCGCTCCAGGTCAGACCGACGTAGTCGATGCTCGCCCGGAGGTACGCGACAAGCTGTACCGCACCGCTGAGCACATCGACTGCCTCCAACCCACTCGTGTAATCGATCGTCAGCATCGCAGTGCCGTCAGGCGACCACGGACCGGTTTTCTTGCCCGGGCGAACGACCTTGCTCGACCCGTCCGGTCGCCGCAGCACCTGGCCGGCCTGCGAGTCCGACGCGATAAGGGTTCCGTCCGGGCTCCACTGTGGATTGAACTCGCCCGAGCTGTTCGGGATCGTGCTTACGGCCTTGGTGGACGCGTTCACGATCACCAGGCCCAATCCCGATGCCGTGACGACGAGATGGACGTCGTCCGGTGACCAGCTGTAGGAGAACATGTACTTGTCGAATGTGGCCACCACCTTGGGCAGGCTGCCGTCGAGCAACGCGACCCAGAGGGTTTTGCCGTCAGTCGCGTACGCGATCTTGGTGCCGTCCGGAGACACGACCGGGTTGCCCGCGTTCGAGAAGCGCTTGACAGCACCCGAGCCGTCGAGGTGGGCGGTGTAGATGTCCGAACCGCCGCTGGCCGGGGCTCGATACTTCGCGTACGCGAGCACCGGGGTCAGCGTCGTCGGCGCGCTAGCGGCAGGCGTCGCCGCAACAACAGTCGAGCCGACCAGCAGCGACACAACCAGCAGTGCGGAACGTATGGACATCAGGACCGTCCATGAAGTGCGATCTGACTTGAGTACGTGCCGGTGTGACCGGCCGCAGCTGGCACGTAGATCTGGTAGACCGCCGTGTGCCCCGCGGCGGGCACCGTCACCAAGAGCCGCTCGCGACTGTGCGAGTCGGTGTTGTGCGGACCGATGCGCCGCCACGGTCCCCCGTCGAATGCGCGGAGCAGGTAGGTCTTGCCGTTCGGATGTGCCGGCGCGACCGTGACTACGAGCCGGACGTGACTCTTGGCCGGCGCAGTGACGTCGCCGACCTGGGCCGGCCCGTTGCCGTGCATCGGAACGACCTGGACGCTGATCCGCCAGGGCGTGGCTATTGGGACGGCCGGGCCCGAGATAGGCGACGGCTGCGGGGTGAAGATGGTCAGCGCCAACACTCCGCCGACGACGAGGATCACCGCTGCGGCCGCCAGTCCCTCCAGGAGCCACCGACGGTGGTTGCGCTCCCGCCGCGGGATCGACACGAGCCGCCGCCGAAGGGGCCGTGTGCGCGCCGCTCCGGTACGCAGGCTCGCGCGTATCTCGTCCTCGAACGGGCCGTCGTCGGTCAGCGGGTCGAAGCCTGCCGCCGGCATCCGCACCTGCTCGGCGCCGTGGCGCAGGCTTGCTCGAAGGTTCCGCTCGAACTCGCGGTCGTTCACAGCGTCACCCCGGAACCGGTCGGGTGTTGATCAGCGGGGTAGGCCATGCTGCGGAGCCGGCGGACGCCTCGCGAGGTGTGCACTTTGACCGATCCCGGCGAGATTCGCAGAACCTGGGCGATCTCAGCCCCGGACAGATCCTCGTAGAAGCGCAGGACGATGACGGAGCGTTGCATCGGCGCGAGGCGCTGAACCAGCCGCCACAGCCGGTCACGGTCGTCGTGTTCGGCGTAGGCGTCACGTTGCTCGGCGTGTTCCGGTGGCGATTCGGTGAGCACCTCGCGCAGCCGCCGCCGCCACGAGGAAATGTGCGTCGTATAGACGATGCGGCGCAGGTACTGGGTCGGCGGGGTGTCGGTGTCGAGCCGGTCCCAGACGACGTAGAGCCGCTCGAGGGACGCCTGCAGCAGGTCTTCGGCCGCGGACTGCCGGCCGGTCAGCAGGAACGCGACGCGGAGCATCTTCGGCGAGCATTCCGCCACGAATGCGGCGAACTCACCTTCCGTGCCAGGTCGACCCATGTCGTCACCTCGTATAGAGCACGTCACATCATGGCTCTCGGGTTGACGCAAGTTTTGGAGGCGTAGGCCCTGCCTTCGATCTCCCAGGTGGTTGGGGCGTCGACCGGCGCAAGCATTTGGAACACTGGAGGCATGCGTCCCGGAGGTTCCGCCCAGCAGCAGCAACCCAGCCCGGCCTTGTCGGCAGCACTCGCCGGAGCCGTCGACCTGGCTGCGATCAAGGCCCGATCGGAGGCCGCGGCGCGCGCGGCCGACGCGCCCGCGCCCGGAGAGCACGTCGTCGAGGTCACCGAGGCGACGTTCCAGGCCGAGGTCATCGACCGGTCCTTTCAGGTACCGGTACTGATCGATCTGTGGGCGGACTGGTGCGAGCCGTGCAAGCAGCTCTCGCCGATCCTCGAGAAGCTCGCCAACGAGGCCGCGGGCTCGTGGGTCCTGGCCAAGATCGACACCGAGGCCAATCCGCGCATCGCCCAGGCGCTGCAGGTGCAGAGCATCCCAGCCGTCTACGCGGTTATCGGCGGGCAGCTCGTGCCGGGCTTTCAGGGTGCGCTGCCCGAGCCGCAGGTCCGCGAGTTCGTGGGCGCCGTGCTCAGCGCCGCGCAGCAAGCCAACCTCAGCGGCGCGGCGCCGGGCGGCGTCCCGGCCACACCGGATGAGGCACCGGCCGACCCGCGCTTCGACGCGGCCGAGCAAGCTTTGCAGGACGGCGACTTCGCACTGGCTGCGCAGCGCTACCAGGCGATTCTCGACGCCGAGCCGGCGAACGCCGAGGCGGCCCTCGCGCTTCGCCAGGTCGGCTTGCTGCAGCGGGTCGACAAGCTCGACGCGTCAACGGTGGCTCGCGCCGAGGCCGCGCCGGACGACATCGAGGCACAGCTGGCGGCCGCCGACTACGCGCTCGCGAGCAACGACGCCGAGGCCGCGTTTCGGCGACTGCTCGCCGCGCTTCGGCGCATGGGCAGCGAAGAACGCGACGCCGTGCGCGACCGGCTCGTCGAGTACTTCGACATCCTCGGTCCGGACGACCCGCGGGTGGGACCGGCTCGGCGCGAGCTCGCGAACGCTCTGTTCTAGCCGGCTCTAGTCGGCCGGACGCTCTGATGGCAGCCGCGACCGGCTGAACAGCCCGGCGACGAGCATCGCCGCCAGCGGCAACACGACCACCGTTGTGGTGAGCGGCAGCCACGGCACGACCAGGAGCATGCGAGCGGGGTGTTCGTCGGGTACGTAGGTCGTCCCGCCGGGCAGCTTGAGGTCTGCCGAGCGTGCCTGGGAATGTACCCACGCGTACGCCGGCAGGAACCCGGCCACGGCGCCGAGCGCGGTGCCGATGCCGGCGATCACGCCCGCCCGCGACATCGACAGCAGCCGTCTGGTCCGTGGGGCCGCGCCGACGGCGCCGAGCGTCGTCAGGTCGGGGCGACTGTCCACATTGGACAGTGCCGTGGCGATCAGGTGGCGCCGATGGTGATCACGCCGGCCGCGACGATGAGCGCGATCAGCATCCACAATCCGGAGTTGTGATAGCCGGTCTCGACATGCATCTGCAGGTCCGGGCTGATCTTGGACAGCGCCCTGGCCACAGCCTGCCGCTCACGTTCGGTCGGCCGGTGAGCCGTGACGACACCATCGGTACGCACAACCAGGGCTAGACGGCGCCGGTGTGCGGCATCAGGGCGTTCTCCGGGATCACGCCGAGCTTGCCGGCGCGGAAGTCGTCGATCGCCTGCTGCAGTTCCTCGGTCGTGTTCATGACGAACGGACCGTAGTGCGCGACGGGTTCGCGGATGGGCCGCCCGCCGAGCAGGAGCACCTCGAGCGCTGGGCGGTTGGCGTCCTGGCCGGCGTCGGCGCTGACCGTGATGCGGTCACCCGGGCCGAACAGGGCCAGTTGCCCGGTGTGGATCGGCCGCCGCTCCGCGCCGGCCGACCCGTTGCCGGACAGCACGTACACCAGGGCGTTGAAGTCGGCCTGCCACGGCACGGAGAGCTGGGCGCCCGGCGCGATCGTGGCGTGCGCATAGGTGATCGGGGTGTGCGTGCGTCCAGGTCCGTGATGCTCGCCGATGTCGCCGGCGATGATTCGCACGAGCGCGCCACCGTCGTCGGACGCGACGAGCTTGGCCTGCTGGCCGTCGATGCTCTGGTAGGCAGGCGGCGCGAACTTGTCCTTGGCCGGCAGATTCACCCACAGCTGGATGCCGTGGAACAGGCCGCCGGACATGACGAGCTGCTCCGGCGGCGTCTCGATGTGCAGGATGCCGGCGCCGGCCGTCATCCACTGCGTCGCGCCGTTCTCGATCGTGCCGCCGCCGCCGTGCGAATCCTGATGCTGGAACGTTCCGTCGATCATGTAGGTGACCGTCTCGAACCCGCGGTGCGGGTGCCAGGACGTGCCGCGCGGCTCTCCCGGTGCGTAGTCGACCTCGCCCATCTGGTCCATGTGGACGAACGGGTCGAGGTCGCGAAGCGTGACTCCGGCGAACGCGCGCACGACGGGGAAACCCTCGCCTTCGTAACCCCTCGGCCCCGTCGTGACGGACCGCACCGGCCGCTCGGTGTCGCCGAGCGCGGCAGGGGTCAGTCGGGGCAGCGCCAGGGTGTCGGCGGTGACGGCGGGCATGGCAAGCCTCCATAGTTGTTGCAAGTGCAACTGTACGTGAGCCTGAACAGAGCAGCAGGCCCGCTCATTCCCGCGCGGTCGGAGAGCTCAGCCGGCCCAGCGCAGCCAGAGCGCGCCGAGCGGCGGCACACGCAGCCGTGCCGACGCCGGGTGCCCGTGCGACGGCTCGTCGCCTGCCGTCACCCCGCCGAAGTTGCCCACCCCGGAGCCGAAGTACACGTCCGCATCGGTGTTGACGACCTCGTCCCAGCGCCCGGCCTTGGGCAGGCCGAGCACGTACTGCTCGTGCGGCACCGGAGAGAAGTTGGCGACGCACGCGAGGATCGAACCGTCGCTGCCGTAGCGGAGGAACGAGTAGACGTTGCCGCCGACGTCGTCCGCGTCGATCCAGCCGAAGCCGGCCTGGTCGGTGTCTTGCGACCACAGGGCAGGGGTCTCGCGGTACACCCGGTTGAGGTCGGTGACCAGGCGGGCCACGCCACGATGGTCTGGTGCGTCGAGCAGCCACCAGTCCAGCGAGCGCCCCTCGCTCCACTCACCGCCCTGGGCGAACTCCTGACCCATGAAGAGCAACTGCTTGCCCGGATGCGCCCACATGTAGGCGTACAGCGTGCGCACGGTCGCCATCTGCTGCCAGCGGTCGCCAGGCACCTTGTGCAGTACGGATCCCTTGCCGTGCACGACCTCGTCGTGCGAGATCGGCAGCACGTAGTTCTCGGCGTATGCATACATCATCGAGAACGTCATCTCGTGATGGTGGTACTGGCGGTGGATCGGCTCGTGCGAGATGTAGCCGAGCGTGTCGTGCATCCAACCCATGTTCCATTTGAAGCCGAAGCCGAGCCCGCCCAGGTGCGTGGCGCGGGTGACGCCTGGCCAGTCGGTCGACTCCTCGGCGATCGTCGCGGCGCCGGGGACGCGCCGATAGACGGTCGCGTTGACTTCTTGCAGGAACGCGACCGCGTCGAGGTTCTCCCGCCCGCCGTAGACGTTCGGCAGCCACTCGCCTTCCTTGCGCGAGTAGTCCAGGTAGAGCATCGAGGCGACGGCGTCGACGCGCAGGCCGTCGACGTGGAACTCCTCGAGCCAGTACAGGGCGTTGGCGACGAGGAAGTTGCGCACCTCTCGGCGGCCGAAGTCGAACACGAACGTGCCCCAGTCGGGCTGCTCGCCGCGGCGCGGGTCGGCGTGCTCGTAGAGCGGCGTGCCGTCGAAGCGGGCGAGCGCCCAAGCGTCCTTCGGGAAGTGCGCGGGCACCCAGTCGACGATGACCCCGATGCCGGCCTGATGCAGCCGGTCGACGAGGTAGCGGAAGTCGTCCGGCGACCCGAACCGAGCCGACGGCGCGTAGTAGGACGACACCTGGTAGCCCCACGACCCGCCGAACGGGTGCTCGGCCACCGGCAGGAACTCGACGTGGGTGAATCCCGTCTCGCGCACGTGATCGACCAGCTCGTCAGCCAGCTGCCGGTAGGACAGGCCCTGCCGCCAGGATCCGATGTGCACCTCGTAGATCGACATCGGCGACGTGTGCAGCTCCGTCGTGGCACGCGACGCCAGCCAGTCCGCGTCGCCCCACTCGTGGCCGGCGGTGAACACGACGGACGCAGTCGCGGGCGGTACCTCGGTGGCGAACGCCATCGGGTCCGCCTTCTCGCGGCGCACGCCGTCGGCGCCCAGCACCTGGAACTTGTAGTGCGCACCGTCGCCGACGTCAGGCACGAACAGCTCCCAGACACCGGACGAACCCATCGCGCGCATCGGGAATCCGCGGCCGGACCAGTAGTCGAAGTCGCCGGTGACGCGGACGCCACGTGCGCTCGGCGCCCACACAGCGAACGACGTCCCGGTGACCTTGCCGCCAGGCGTGTCGTAGCTGCGCACGTGCGCACCGAGTACCTGCCAGAGGTTCTCGTGCCGGCCCTCGCCGATCAGGTGTAGGTCGACCTCGCCGAGGGTCGGCAGCCACCGGTACGGATCGTCGACGGTGAAGGACTCCTGGCCGTAGACGACCTCGAGCCGGTAGTCGGTGGGCGCGCCGTCGACGACACCGCCGAACACACCGCCGCCGTGTAGCGGTTCGAGCGGCGTGCGGACGCCGTCGACCACGGCGGTCACCCGGCTCGCCTCCGGGCGAAGCGTGCGGATGACGGTGCGCCCGTCGCCGGTGGGATGCGCGCCGAGCAGGCTGTGGGGGTCGTGATGAGCACCGTCGACTAGCCGGTTCAGCTCGTCGCGTGCGACTGCCACCAGGGAACCGGTCATGAGCCGGCCTCCGCTGTGAGCATCGCAGCGAGCACCGCAGCGCAGCGATTTGCGGGGTCCCTGCGAAATCGCGAAGCGATTTCGTGGGGTGCAGGTGCGGAGCGGCGTAGGCGGGCGGGAGGCACGGTCATGCGGGATCGCCACCCATCGCGCCGATCCGGGCGAGCGATGCCAGCGGGATGGGCAGCCAGCTCGGCCGGTTGCGCGCCTCGTACAGGGCCTCGTATACGGCCTTGTCGGCTTCGAATCCACGGATCACGACGTCGTCGTCGTCCAGGTCGTGCCCGGACGCCTCCGAGTAGCCGGCCCGGAACGCGTGCCGGTTGCGCTCTGCCCACTCGTCCGCGCGGTATTCGAGCTGGGCGGTACCGGGCGAGTCGACGATCTGGTGGCGCGCGGCGTAGTCGAACGACCTCAGCATGCTCGCGACGTCGCGCAACGGGGAGTCGAACGCGCGGCGCGCGACGAGCGCCCCACTCGGCTCGCCCTCGAAGTCGAGTACGACGAACCGGTGCACCGTGCGCAGCACCTGGCCGAGGTGCAGGTCGCCGTGAATGCGTTGCGTCGGCAGCGGCTTCGTCCGCGAGCCGGAGGCACCGAACGCGTCGAACGCCGAGCGCAGCATCTCCTCGACCTCGGCCAGCGGCGGGATCGCCTCGATGGCGATGTCGAGGCGCGAGTGCATCGCCGACGCCCGGGCAGCGAGATCCTCGCTGGCCAGCACGGACGTGCCGAAGGCCTCGGCCAGATCCGCGTGCAGCTCGGCGGTCGCGATGCCGAGCCGTTCGGCTTCGGCTGCGAAGTCGCCGCCCGCCTCGTCCGCGTGCAGGTCGGCCTCGGCCATCAGGTCACGCACGCTCGTCTTGGCGAGCTCCCAGCCGTCCGTGGCGGTCGTCATGTACTCCTGCAGCATGGCCAGGCTGGTCGACTCGCCGTCGACGTCGGCCGTGACGCTGCCGAGCAGCCGCGCGATGTGCCGCGCGCCCAGCCCGGTCAGCGCGCGGTGGACCTCGATGTCGGGGTTGAGTCCGGGCTCGAGGCGCCGGAACACCTTCAGGATCGCCTGGTCGCCGTACACCAGCGAGGTGTTGGACTGCTCGGCGGTCATCACCAGGCTCGGCTGGCCGACCGGCACGTCGTCGGCGTCGACGTACCGATCGAACCGGATCGGGCCGAGAGTCGCCTCGTCCCGGACGCCGATCAGCCACGACTGCGTGACGTCCTTGTCGTGCAGCGCGTCGTAGATCCAGTGCGGCTGGCCGTCGATCCGGACCGAGCCGAGTAGTACGTGCTCGAGGTTGGGCACCACGTCGGTGCGGACGACGAGAGGTACCTGGTAGGTCTCCGCGCTGCCGTCGTCGTACCCGACGCGGGCCAGCCACAAGGCCACCTGAGGCGGGCCGGGATCGAGAATCTCCAGCAGGCGCACGGTAATCGCCGCGGCCGGCCGGCCCTTCCCGGCGAACCAGCGCTGAGCGGGCAGCCACTGAGCCACCAGGGGTTGCAGGTCGTTTGCCGTCAGGGTCATACGGCGATCCCGGGAGCGGGCGAGCAGTTCGAGTTCTCCGGCGCGGCGGGCGTCATCGGTTCACCTCGGTGTGGTGGTCGGCGTGCGCGAGATGCGGGATGCGCAGCCAGTAGAAGCCGTGCCCGCCGAGCGTCAGCAGGTACGGCAGTTCGCCGATCGCGGGAAAGCCCGAGCCGCCCATGAGCTCGATCGGCTCGGCGCCTTCCCACGGGCGAAGGTCCAGCTCGACCGGCTGGGCGAACCGGGACAGATTGTTGACGCACAGCACGATGTCGTCGCCGAACGCGCGTACGAAGCTGAGCACACTGGGATTACTACCCCCGATGTCGGTGAACGTACCCAGGCCGAAGGCGGGATTCGCCTTGCGCACCTGGATCATCCGTCGCATCCAGTGCAACAGCGACGAACCGTTGCGGGTCTGCGACTCGACGTTGGTCACCTGGTAGCCGTAGACCGAGTCCATGTTCACCGGCAGGTAGAGCCGCCCGGGGTCGCAGGTGGAGAATCCGGCGTTACGGTCGGGCGTCCATTGCATCGGCGTGCGCACGCCGTCGCGATCGCCCAGCCAGATGTTGTCGCCCATGCCGATCTCGTCGCCGTAGTACAGGACCGGCGAGCCGGGCAGCGACAGCAGCAACGCGGTGAACAGCTCGATCTGGTTGATGTCGTTCTCGAGCAGTGGCGCGAGGCGGCGGCGGATCCCGATGTTGGCCTTCATCCGCGGATCAGTGGCGTACTCGTTCCACATGTAGTCGCGCTCTTCGTCGGTAACCATCTCGAGGGTCAGCTCGTCGTGGTTGCGCAGGAAGATGCCCCACTGGCAGTTGTCGGGAATCTCCGGCGTCTGCGCCATGATCTCCGAGATCGGGTAGCGCTGCTCGCGCCGTACCGCCATGAAGATGCGCGGCATCACCGGGAAGTGGAACGCCATGTGGCATTCGTCGCCGTTCGTCGCCGGATCGCCGAAGTACTCGACGACGTCGGCGGGCCACTGGTTCGCCTCGCAGAGCAGGATGCGATCCGGGTAGTCGCGGTCGATCTCCTTGCGCAGGCGCTTGAGGAAGTCGTGTGTCTCGGGCAGGTTCTCGCCGTTCGTGCCGTCGCGGACGAACAGGTACGGCACGGCGTCGAGCCGGAATCCGTCGATGCCGAGGTCGAGCCAGAAGCGCAGCGCGTCGATCATCTCCTGCTGCACGTCCGGCGAGTCGAAGTTCAAGTCAGGTTGATGGCTGAAGAACCGGTGCCAGAAGTACTGCTTGCGGATCGGGTCGAACGTCCAGTTGGACGGCTCGGTGTCGACGAAGATGATCCGCGCGTCGGGGTAGCGGGTGTCGTCGTCTTCCCACAGGTAGAAGTTGCCGTACGGCCCGTCCGGATCGCTGCGCGAGGCCTGGAACCACGGGTGCTGGTCGGACGTGTGGTTCATGACGACGTCAGTCCTCGATCGTGCCGAACTCGGGCAGCACGTCGTCGTAGTCGGTGACGTCGTAACCACCGTCGCGCAGCGGTGACGGGTAGAACGGCGGCAACCACAGGCAGTCGACGCCGAGCCATTGCAGGTAGTCGAGCTTGTCAGTGAGCCCGCGCAGATCGCCGGTGCCGTCACCGTTGGAGTCGCTGAATCCGCGCACCAGCACCTCGTAGAACACGGCACGCTTGAACCACAGCGGATCGCGCGCGGGCGACACCGTCGCCGTCCGTCGCCGTGCCGCGCCTGCGCCGCGGGTGCGAGTCACGTCAGGTCCCTCCAGCGTTCGCCTCGGACGGTGAAGATGTGCGCCGGCTGATCGTGCGGATCGAGCCGGACGTAGTTGTACTGCCCCCACCGATAACGTGCGCCGCTGAGCAGGTCCTCGACCTCGAACTCGTCGTTCCACTCGATGCCGAGCGCCGGAAGGTCGAGGGACGTCCAGCCCTCGCGCACGTTGTGCGGGTCGGTCGAGCAGAGCACGAGCACGGTATCGCCGGTCGCGGGATCTCGCTTGCTGAACGCGAGGATCTCGTCGTTGTCGATGCCGTGGAAGCGCAGGTTGCGCAGCCAGTGCAGCGACGGGTGCTCGCGCCGGATGCGGTTGAGCCTGGTCAGCAGCGGCGCGAGCGATCGGCCGTCGGCGAGCGCACCGGTGAAGTCGCGGGGGCGCAACTGGTACTTCTCGGAGTCGAGATATTCCTCGCTGCCCGGCCGTATCGGCAGATGCTCGTAGAGCTCGTAGCCGGAGTACACGCCCCACGTGGGGGACAGCATCGAGGCGAGCACGGCGCGGATCTTGAAGGCCGCCGGGCCGCCATGCTGTAGGTATTCGTTCAGGATGTCGGGTGTGTTGACGAAGAAGTTCGGGCGCATGTGGTCGGCGGACTCGACGAGCTCTTGCGCGTAGGTCTGCAGCTCGTACTTCGTGTTCCGCCAGGTGAAGTAGGTATAGCTCTGGGTGAACCCGATCTTGGCGAGTTCGTGCATCATCGCCGGCAGGGTGAACGCCTCGGCGAGGAAGACCACGTCGGGGTGCTTCTTCTTCACAGCGCCGATGAGCCAGTGCCAGAAGTCCAGCGGCTTGGTGTGCGGGTTGTCGACGCGGAAGATCTTGATGCCCGCCTCGATCCAGACTTCGAGCACTCGCCGGCATTCCTCGTACAGGCCGTCCGGATCGTTGTCGAAGTTGAGCGGGTAGATGTCCTGGTACTTCTTCGGTGGGTTCTCGGCGTAGGCGATGGCGCCGTCGGGCTTGGTCGTGAACCATTCGGGATGCGAGCTGACCCACGGGTGGTCGGGCGCGCATTGCAGGGCGTAGTCCAGCGCGATCTCGATGCCGAGCTGACGGGCACGCTTGATGAGCGCCTTCAGGTCGGCCATCGTGCCTAGCTCGCGATGGATCGCGTCGTGCCCGCCGTCCCTGGAGCCGATCGCCCATGGCGAGCCGACGTCCCAGGACGCGGCGACGAGCGTGTTGTTCGGGCCCTTGCGGTTCACCTCGCCGATCGGGTGGATGGGCGGCAGGTAGGCGACGTCGAAGCCCATGCTCGCCACGTAGTCGAGGTGCTCGGCGGCGTCCTTGAGCGTGCCGTGGCGCGCCGGCCGGGCCGGCGCCCGCGGGTCGGCGGCCAGTTGCGCGCCGATCGACCGCGGGAAGAACTCGTACCAGGATCCGTAGAGCGCGCGGGGACGGTCGACCCACACGGGGTAGCGCGGCGACCTGGTGACCAGCTCGCGAACCGGGTTCTCGCGGGCCAGCTTCTGCAGGAAGTCATCGAGCGCCGGGCCGACCCTGTGCGCGACGTCGAGAGTGGTGTCGCGCAGCGACCGGGCCGCTGCCGCCGCGCGTGGTCGTTCGGCCTTCGGCAAGATCTTGGCCAGCTTGTCGAAGATCCGTGCGCCGAGCTCGAGATCGTTGGCCAGATCCTCGGCACCCTGCCCGGCTTCGATCTTGACAGTGACGTTGTGGTTCCAGGTCGAGAGGGGATCGCCCCACGCCTCGACCACGAACGACCAGGCGCCCTCCGCGTCGAAGACGACCGTCGCGTCCCACCGGCTGGTGCCGGGTATGCCGGGTGTCATCCGGACGAACGGGATCTTCGCGCCGTTCGGGCCGCGGAGCGCGACATTGGCCGCAACGGCGTCATGCCCCTCGCGGAACACGGTCGCGGACACAGGTATGTGCTCGCCAACCACGGCCGCCGCCGGGAGCGTGCCCGACGCGACGACCGGAGATATGCCATTGAGTCCGAGACGTCCGACCACAAGGCCACCGTACCGAGAGACGCCCTTGCGCTGAACCTGCCGCGCGGGCCTACCCGGCGACGCGCGCGCGGTGGGCGGCGGCCTTGACGCGATTCTGGCAGGCGGTGGAGCAGAACCGTCGCCTGCCGTTGCGCGAGACATCGACGTAGACGCGGTCGCATTGCGGCGCAGAGCAGACCCCCAGGCGGTCGGCGTGCTCCCCGCCGAGCACGGTCGCCAGCGCGAGCGTGCAGCTCGCGGCCCAGCTATGGGGCAGGTCGCGATGCCGGCTCCGGTAGTGCAGGTGCCACGGCTCGCCGTCATGGCGATCCAGGTACGGGGTCGGCCCCAGCTCGTCGAGCATGGTGTTGACGATGCGCGCGGCGGCGTCCATGTCGTCGCCTGCCGCCTTTTCGAACACGCGTCGCAGCGCGACTGCCGCGTCGGCCAGGCTCCCGGCCTGGGCGGCACTGAGCCGCGTCGCGCGCCGTCCGCCCTGCGAGAGCGCGGCGTTGACCGCCGCTGCGAGCTTGGCGCCGGTCGCGGGCGTGAACGGGCGTCCTCGGCGACAGCCAGGGACCGTCGCGTTGACCAGCGCAACCGCGACGCCGACCACCGTGTCCGTGTGACTGTTGAAGTTCACTTGACCAGTCACGTCCTCATGGATAGCGTGCGTACCTGTCAATGATGGTTATGACAGTAACGGAGGAGCTGTGCTGACGACGGAACGAGCCCGGTACTGGCTGCGGCGCTGGGATAGGCAGCAGGAGTTCTACCTGGCCGACCGCGAAGAGCGCTTCGCGGTGATCGCGGACGTCGTCGAGGCCGCTGCCGAGCGGCCGGACCCGCTCGTCGTCGATCTCGGGGTCGGGCCGGGATCGCTCGCGGTGCGGCTGCTCGAGCGGCTGCCGCAGGCCCAGGTCGTCGGTATCGACGCCGATCCGCTGTTGCTGGGTCTGGCTCGCGCCGGCAATGCCGAGCTTCGCGGGCTGCGACTCGTCGATCACGACCTGCGCGACCCGGGATGGATCGATGCCCTCGGCCTGGACCGGGCACCGGACGCGTTCGTCAGCACCACCGCGTTGCACTGGCTCACGCGCGAGCAACTCGGCGCCGTGTACTCGGCCTGCGCCGCCGTGCTGTGTCGAGGCGGCGTCCTGGTCAACGGCGATCACCTCTTCGAGGGGCCCGCGCGTCCGCGTCTGGACGCGCTGACGCGGATCGTCGGCCGCCGCCGAGCGGACTCCACGGCAGATGGCGAGGACTGGGCGGCCTGGTGGCGCGCGGTCGAGGACGCGCCGGAACTGGCCGACCTGGTCGCGGCGCGCGGCCCGCACGGCGTCGAGCACCGGGTCGACGAGGCACCGACCCTGCACGACCACGTGTCCGCACTGCGCCAGGCGGGATTCGCCGAGTCCGGGACCGTCTGGCAGCACGGCGACGATCGAGTCTTGGTGGGTGCGCGCTAAGCGCGCGGCGCTGAGCGCGCTCTCGTAAGCCCTTACGGTCGCGTGACGAGCGCCCATACCCACCCGATACTCTCCCGCCGTGAAGGCATTACGACGGCTGACCGTACGGGCGACGTTTCCCGCCGAGCTGGCCAAGCTCGCCGACATCGTGAGCAACCTGCGGTGGTCGTGGCACCCGGACTCCCTCGATCTGCTCGAATCGGTCGATCCCGACCTGTGGCGGGCCTGCGGTGGCGATCCCGGCAAGATGCTGGGCGAGGTGAGCGCGGACCGGCTGTCCGTGCTCGCGCGCGACCGCAGGTTTCTGCGCCGGCTGGGTGCCGTTTATGACGATCTGACCGACTACCTCGGCCAGCCTCGCTGGTATCAGGCTCAGCAGTCCGTCGACGCCGGACTGCCCGAGTCCATCGCGTACTTCTCGCCGGAGTTCGGCATCACCCGGGTACTGCCTCAGTATTCCGGCGGCCTCGGCATCCTCGCCGGTGATCACCTCAAGGCGGCCAGCGACCTCGGCGTGCCGATCATCGGCGTCGGGCTGCTCTACCGCGCGGGTTACTTCAGCCAGTCGCTCTCGCGTGACGGCTGGCAGCTCGAGCGGTATCCGTCCCTCGACCCGCAGGGGCTGCCGATCAAGCTGCTGCGCAACGCCGACGGGCCGGTGCGTATCTCGCTGGCGCTGCCCGAAAGCCGGGGCCTGCACGCGCAGGTGTGGGTCGTGCAGATCGGGCGCGTGCCGCTGCTGCTGCTCGACAGCGACATCGAGGACAACGACGCGATCGCCCGGCAGGTCACTGACCGGCTCTACGGCGGCAACGCCGAGCACCGGCTCGAGCAAGAGCTGCTGCTCGGCATCGGCGGCGTGCGGGCGATCCGTGCCTATTGCGCGGCGACCGGTGCGCTGCGGCCGCAGGTCTTCCACACGAACGAGGGCCATGCCGGATTCCTCGGCGTGGAGCGCATCCGGGAACTCATCGAGGGCTCCGACCTCAACTTCGACGAGGCGTTGCAGGCCGTCCGGGCCGGCACGGTGTTTACGACACACACGCCGGTGCCGGCCGGCATCGACCGCTTCACCCGCGACACGGTGGCGGCGCATCTGGCCGGCGTGCCGGGCGTGCCGGTCGAGCGCGTCCTCGAGCTCGGCGCCGAGGCCGACCCCGGGTTGTTCAACATGGCGCACATGGGCCTTCGCCTCGGCCAGCGCGCGAACGGGGTCTCTCGCCTGCACGGTGTCGTCAGCCGCGAGATGTTCTCCTCGCTGTGGCCGGGCTTCGACTCGTCCGAGGTGCCGATCACGTCGATCACCAACGGCGTGCACGCGCCGACCTGGATGGCGCCCGAAATCCTCGACGTCGTCGAGCGCGAGGTCGGCGACGACGCTGTCGACGACGGCTCGGAGTGGACCGCCGTCGACAAGGTGAGCGACGTCGAGCTGTGGGGTCTGCGCCGCGACCTGCGCGAGCGCCTGGTCGGCGAGATCCGGCGCCGCATGCATGCCTCGTGCCTGCAGCGCGGGATGGCCGAGGCCGAGCTCGGCTGGACGTCCTCGGCGTTCGACCCGGACGTCCTCACGATCGGATTCGCCCGCCGCGTGCCGTCCTACAAGCGGTTGACGTTGATGCTTCGCGACCCGGAGCGGCTCAGGTCCCTGCTGCTGCACCCGGACCGTCCGGTGCAGATCGTGATCGCGGGCAAGAGCCACCCGGCCGACGACGGCGGCAAGCAGCTGATCGCGCAGATGGTCAAGTTCGCCGACGATCCAGCCGTCCGGCACCGGATCACGTTCCTGCCCGACTACGACATCGGCATGGCGCACTTCCTCTACTGGGGCGTCGACGTGTGGCTGAACAACCCGCTGCGTCCCCTCGAGGCGTGCGGTACGTCGGGCATGAAGGCTGCCCTCAACGGTGCGCTGAACCTGTCGATCCGCGACGGCTGGTGGGACGAGTGGTTCGACGGCGAGAACGGGTGGGCCATCCCGTCCGCCGACGGTGTGAGCGACGCAGACCGGCGCGACGACGTCGAGGCGAATGCCATGTACGACCTGATCGAGCGGCAGGTCTCGCCGCGCTTCTACGACCGCGACAAGAGCGGAAGCCCGACCCGCTGGGTGCAGATGGTGCGGCACACGCTGATGACGCTCGGGCCGAAGGTGCTGGCCACCCGGATGGTGCGTGACTACGTGCGCGAGTTGTACGCGCCTGCGGCCGCGTCCGCCGCTCGCCTCGCCGCCGACGGCTACCGCGACGCGCGGGCGCTCGCGCACTGGCGATCGAGTGTGCTCGGCGCCTGGCCCGGCGTGCAGGTCCTGCATGTCGAGTCGGAGGTCCAGGGCGATCCGCAGCTGGGTGGCGTGCTACACCTACGCACCGAGGTCGCCCTCAACGGCCTGCAGCCCGCCGACGTCGACGTCCAGGCGGTTTACGGATCGGTCGATTCCGAGGACCGGATCACCGACGCGCGCACGATCTCGCTGCCGCAGGTCGAGAACGGCGACGGCCCGAGCCGCTTCGAGGGCGACGTACCGCTCGAGCGCACCGGCCCGTTCGGCTACACCGTGCGGGTGCTGCCGAAGAGTGATCTGCTCGCGACGCCGGCCGAGCTGGGTGTCGTCGCCACGGCCTAGTGTCCTGAGTCGGGACACTAGCGCGGGTTACCCTTCCGCCATCGGGGCCGATTGGTTCTGGGGAGGCACATCGTGGGCCGTATCGCCCGCTCGTTCGAAATGTTCAAGGCGTCCTTGCGCGTGCTGAACACCCGCAAGGAGCTGGTGCTGTTCCCGGTCCTGTCGGGCGCCGCGACGTTGATCGTGGCTGCCGGGTTCCTGGTGCCGGGCTTGCTGGCGTCACGAGATTCGCTCGATGCCGGCGACAAGCTCGAGCCGGCCAGCTACGTCATCTTCTTCGTCGGCTACCTGGTGCTCGCATACGTGGCGATCTTCTTCCAGGCGGCGCTGATCTCGCAGGCCGACATCGCATTGCAGGGCGGTGACCCGTCGGTTGCCGGCGCATTCGCGTGGCACGGGCGCACGCACTGGCCATCCTGCCCTGGGCGGTGCTCTCCGCAACCGTCTCGCTGGCGCTGCGGGCGCTGGAAGATCGCGCCGGTGTAGTGGGGCGCTTCGCCGTCGGCCTCGTGGGCATCGCATGGTCGCTGGTCACCTACCTGGTTGTCCCGATCCTCGTGCTCGAGGACGTCACGGTGGGTGCGGCGATCCGCGGATCCTCGGCGCTGTTCAAGCGGACGTGGGGCGAGAACGTGCTGGGCAACGCCGGCGTGGGGCTGGTGAGCATGCTGGCCAGCCTGCCGGCGATCGCGCTGTTCGCAATCGGCGCGGCGTCCGGCGGCGCGGCAGGCGTCGGGCTGATGGTGCTCGGGGGCCTGTGGTTGCTGCTGGTCGCGGTGGTCAGCAGCGCGTTGTCGGGCATCTATCAGACCGCGCTCTACCGGTACGCGGCGAGCGGCACGGTCGCACCGGCCTTCGCCGGCGCCGACCTCGGTCAGGCGTTCCCGCCCCGGCGCGGCGCTTTCGGCACTCGCTGACCACGCGGGGATCAGACCAACCGAGTCCGGACTGACGGCGAGAGTCGGGCGATGTCGTCCGGATCGCTGGTCAGTACGACCTGGTTGAGACGATGCGCGCAGATCGCGACGTGTGCGTCGACGACGTCCTTGGCACGTGTCCCGGCGAGCAGAAGCCCGATGCGCCGCGCTTCTGCGTCGTCGAGAGCGGTGATGTCGACGTTCGGCAGACGGAGGAAGGCGGCTAGCCGCGCTTGCCGGGCAGGCGCGCGCCAAGCCTGTGCCACGCATGCCGCCGGGACCGTGATGACGTCATGCGCTCTTCGCGCTTCCGCGACGAGCACGACGATCTCGCGCGCTTGGCGCTCAAGGGCGATCAATGCACTGGTGTCGAAGACGATGCCGCTCACGCGGCCGAACCGGAGAGCAAGCGGCGGGCGGCGGCGCGCTCCTTCTTCGTCGGCGGGCCCCCCGTCGCAGCGAGCATCTCGGCTATGAGCTCGTCGAAGTCGGCCTCCGCCGCGAGCTGGCCGACGACCGCGTGCTCGATGTACCCGGACACGCTGCGGGCCTGGCCGGACGCCACTCGCTCGCGCACCTGTTTCAGCACGTCCTGCCGCAGGCTGATTGCGACCTTTGCTTTCCGTTCCATACCGTTCATCATACCGGGCCCCGACCGACAAGTCAGCGGTGCACGCGCAGCAGCAGGGAGGTCCGCGGGCCGACCGTCAATGGTGATCCGCCCGGCAATGATGTGCCCTGCTCGGGGGCGCCGCCCGGGTTCGTGGTGTCGATCACTGTCTCGTAGCTCGCCGCCCACGGCGCGTCGGGCAGGGTGAAGGAGATCAGCTCGTCACCGGAATGCAGGACGAGCAGGAACGAGTCGTCGACGATCAGCTCGCCACGCGGTCCGCGACCACGCAGCCTGCGCCCGTCGAGGTACATGCCGATCGTGCGCAGCTGGCCGTCGAACCAGTCCGCGCTTGTCAGCTCGCGGCCGGACGGGTGGAACCATGCGAGATCCTTGCTGCCGTCGCCGCCCGGCACCGGCCGTCCCTCGAAGAACGCCCGCTGGTGCAACACGGGCGACGAGCGACGCAGGGCGATCAGTCGCTGGGTCAGCGACAGCAGATCCTTCGAGCGGGCGCTCAGCGACCAGGACAGCCACGACGTCTCGTTGTCCTGCACGTAAGGGTTGTTGTTCCCGCCCTGTGTGCGCCATCGCTCGTCGCCGGCGACCATCATCGGCGCGCCGGTCGAGAGCAGCAGCGTGACGAGCAGGTTGCGCGCCTGACGAAGACGCAGGGCGTTGATCGCAGGGTCGGAGGTCTCACCCTCGACGCCACAGTTGTAGGAGCGGTTGTCGTCGGTGCCGTCGCGATTGCCCTCGCCGTTGGCCTCATTGTGCTTTCGCTCGTAGCTGACCAGGTCGCGCAGGGTGAATCCGTCGTGCGCGGTGATGTAGTTGATCGACGCGTACGGCAGGCGGCCGTCGTCGGCGTAGAGATCCGACGATCCGCTCAGCCGGTACGCGAGGTCGCGCACGCCGCCGGATCCGTGACCCCAGAACGAGCGCACGGTGTCGCGGTACTTCCCGTTCCATTCCGTCCACAGTGGAGGGAAGGCGCCGACCTGGTAGCCGCCGGCGCCGACGTCCCACGGCTCGGCAATGAGTTTCGCCTGCGAGATCACCGGGTCCTGGTGGATCGTGTCGAAGAAGGACGACAGCTTGTCGACGTCGTGCAGCGAGCGCGCCAGTGCCGAGGCGAGGTCGAACCGGAACCCGTCCACGTGCATCTCGGTGATCCAGTACCGCAGCGAATCGGTGATCAGCTGCAACGGGAACGGCAGGCGCGGGTCGAACGTGTTGCCGCAGCCGGTGTAATCGAGGTAGCGCGACGGATCGCCCGGCAAGAGCCGGTAATACGCCCGGTTGTCGATGCCGCGAAAGGACAGGATCGGGCCGCCCGGGCCTCCTTCGCACGTGTGGTTGTAGACGACGTCGAGGATCACCTCGATGCCGGCCGCGTGCAGCGAGCGCACCATCGCCTTGAACTCGCGCACGACCTCGCCGGGCTCGGACGCGAGCGCGTACCCCGCGTGCGGGGCGAAGAAGCCGAGTGAGTTGTAGCCCCAGTAGTTCCGCATCCCGCGCTGCTGCGCCGCAGGCTCGGACACGAACTGGTGGATCGGCATCAGCTCGACGGCCGTGATGCCGAGCGAGCGCAGGTATTCGACCGCCGCCGGATGGCCGAGGCCGGCGTACGTGCCGCGCAGCTGCTCGGGGATCTCCGGGTGCTGTCGGGTGAAGCCCCGCACGTGCAGCTCGTAGATCACCGTGTCGTCCCACGGCACGTCGGGGTGCCGCTCGCGCCCCCAGGAGAACGCGCCGTCGACGACGGCCGATCGTGGCACGTACGGCGCCGAGTCGTCGCCGTTGCCGCCGTACGCCGCCGGATGGTCGGTGAAGTCGCCGACGATCGCGCGGGCGTAAGGATCTACGAGCAGCTTGGCCGGATTGTGGAATTGGCCGCGTCTCGGCTCGTATGTGCCCTCCGTACGGAATCCGTAGAGCTGACCCGGCCGGACGCCTGGCAGGTACCCGTGCCAGACGTGGTAGGTCCGGTCGGCGAGTCTGATCCGCGACTCGCGTCCGGCACCGTCGAACAGGCAGACGCTGACGGCCTCGGCACTCGATGACCAAAGGGCAAAGTTGGTGCCGCGCCCGTCCCACGTCGCCCCGAGCGGGAACGGCTGGCCCGGCCAGGGGGGCTCAGCCGGCTGCGCTGGAGTCGCGGCGGTCATGGTCTCGGGACAGTAACCGGTTGGCATCCGCAACGGTGCTGGACCCGTGCGGTTGGATGGGCGGCGTGGCCGAGATCAATGCCGACGCCGTGCTGCAGTTCGCCGGGGTCACCGTGCGACGCGGCGAGAAGCTTCTGCTCAACGCAATCGACTGGACTGTCGAGCTCGATGAGCGCTGGGTGATCATCGGTCCGAACGGGGCAGGCAAGACCACGCTGCTGCAACTCGCCGGTGCGATCATCCATCCGACGCAGGGCGATGCGTACGTGCTGGGCGAACGCCTCGGCAACATCGACGTGTTCGAGTTGCGCCCACGGATCGGGTTCACGAGTGCCGCGCTGGCGCAGCGGATTCCGAACAGCGAGAAGGTCATCGACATCGTGGTCAGCGCGGGTTACGCGGTGATCGGACGGTGGCGTGAGGCGTACGGGCGCCTCGACGTCAGGCGGGCGAGCAAGCTGCTCGAGCGGTTCGGGGTGGGCGATCTCGCCGAGCGCACGTATCGAGACCTGAGCGAGGGCGAGCGCAAACGCGTGCAGATCGTCCGCGCCTTGATGACCGACCCCGAGTTGCTCCTGTTGGACGAGCCGGCGGCCGGGATGGATCTCGGTGGTCGCGAGGATCTCGTCCGCCGGCTGCAGCATCTTGCCGCCGATCCGGACGCCCCGACGACCGTGCTGGTTACCCACCACGTCGAGGAGATCCCGGAGGGCATGACGCACGTGATGCTGCTGCGCGACGGGCGGATCGTGACTGCCGGCCTGATCCACGACGTGCTGGACTCGGAGAGCCTGTCCGAGACGTTCGCGACGCCCATCGGCGTGTGGCGGCGCCGCGGTCGGTTCTTCGCCCGATCCGACGACTGAGCTGGCCTTGTCCGCGCACGCGCTCTTGGCGCGAGCGCCATCGCTAGGCTCCCGGGTCATGGGAGACTTCGTCAGCGTCGACGTCAGCGACGGCACGGCCACGATTCGCCTGGACCGGCCGCCGATGAATGCCCTGAACGGCCAGGTACAGGAGGAGCTGCGCGACGCCGCCCGGCAGGTCAGCACCGACGATGCCGTGCGGTCGGTCGTGATCTACGGCGGCGCCAAGGTGTTCGCCGCGGGGGCGGACGTCAAGGAGTTCGCGCCGATGACGCACGCGCAGATCATGCGTGACGCCGAGCGGGTCACGTCCGCGATCGACGCGCTGGCCCGGATCCCCAAGCCGGTCATCGCGGCGGTCACCGGCTACGCGCTCGGCGGTGGCTGCGAGCTGGCGCTGACCGCCGACTTCCGGGTCAGCGCCGAGGACGCGAAATGGGGCCAGCCCGAGGTTCTGCTGGGCATCATCCCGGGCATGGGCGGCACGCAGCGGCTTCCCCGGCTGATCGGCCCGGCGCGTGCCAAGGATCTGATCTACACCGGGCGGATCATCGACGCCGGCGAGGCGCTGGGCCTCGGCCTGGTCGACGTCGTCGTGCCAGCTGAGGACGTCTACGCGACGGCGCTGCAGATGGCCGCCGCGTACGCGAAGGGCCCCGCGCTGGCGCTGCAGGCTGCCAAGGCGGCGATCGACGGCGGCCTGGACATGGACCTGGGCAACGGGATCCGCCTCGAGTCGCACCTGTTCGCGTCGCTGTTCGCCACCGCTGACCGGACTGCCGGCATCGAGTCGTTCATCGCGAGCGGTCCCGGCAAGGCCGAGTTCACCGGGAGTTGAGCGGCTGTGACCAATCCGCACGCGACCGCCGAGCAGGTCGAGGCAGCGTGGCACGACCCCAAGCTGGCCAACGTCCTATACCACGACTGGGAGGCCAGCAGCTACGACGAGAAGTGGTCGATCTCGTTCGACGAACGGTGCATCGACTACGCCCGTGACCGGTTCGAGTACATCGCCGGCCGCGCGGGCTGGCCGTACGGCAACGTATTGGAGCTCGGCTGCGGCACGGGTTTCTTCCTGCTCAATCTCAAGCTCGCGGGCGTGGTCGAGCACGGCCACGTCACCGACTTGAGCCCGGGCATGGTCGAGGTGGCGCAGCGCAACGCGTCCCGGTTGGGGTTCGAGGTCGAGGGCCGGGTCGCCGATGCGGAGCGAATCCCTTACGACGACGGCACGTTCGACCTCGTCGTCGGGCATGCGGTGCTGCACCACATCCCCGACGTCGAGCAGTCGCTGCGCGAGGTGCTGCGCGTGCTGAAGCCGGGCGGGCGGTTCGTCTTCGCCGGCGAACCGACGAGGTGGGGCGACTACGTGGCACGGCGCCTGTCGCGGACGGTCTGGTGGGCGACCATGCGCGCCACGCGGATATCGGCGCTGGCCGGCTGGCGGCGGCCGCAGGCGGACCTGGACGAGTCCTCGCGCGCGGCGGCCCTCGAGTCGGTCGTCGACCTGCACACGTTCGTGCCGGGACACCTGCACCGCACTGCACTGCGTGCCGGTGCTGTCGACGTCGAGACGAAGTGCGAGGAACTGACCGCGGCCTGGTTCGGTTGGCCGGTTCGCACATTCGAAGCGGCGGTACCTCGCGAGCGGCTCGGGTTCAGGTGGGCGAACTTCGCGATGAAGGGTTGGCAGCGACTGTCCACAGTGGACAGGGCACTGGCCCGTGTCGTGCCGAAGGGCTTGTACTACAACGTCGAGATCACCGGGCTCAAGCCGCAGTGAACGTGCGCGTCGTCCTGATCGACCTCGACGGGACGCTTTCGGACTCGGCGCCGGGCATCCTGGCGTCGCTTCGGCATGCGTTCGCCGACGTGGGGGTTCCGCCTCTGGACGAGCGCACCGAGCGCAGCCTGCTCGGCCCACCGTTCTACGAGTCGTTGCCCCCGCTCGTCGGCGCCGACCACGTACCCGCGATCATCGACGCCTACCGCCAGTACTACGACACGGCGATGTTCCAGACCACCTTGTACGACGGCATGCTCGACGTGCTCGCCGACCTGCGCGAGCGCGGCCTGACTCTTGCCGTCGCCACCAGCAAGCCCGAGTACTACGCCGTGCCGATCGTCGAACACCTCGGCATCGCCGAGTTCTTCGCCACGGTCGGCGGCGATGCGCTGGACGGTTCACGCGACACGAAGGCGAAGGTGATCGCCGAGGCGCTGCGCCGGCTGGGCTCGCCGTCGCCGGACGAGGTGTTGATGCTCGGCGATCGGTCGCACGACGTCGACGGCGCCCGCGCGCACGGCATCGACTGCATCGGTGCGGGCTGGGGCTACGCGACGCCCGGCGAGCTGGTCGGCGCGATCGAGGTGTTCGCCACTCCGCGCGCGCTACGCAGTGGGCACAACCGCGTATTCGGAGGGCCGAGTGCCGCGTCGGCGTGAGCCGCGCAGCGCGCGACTCGTCACGGTCGCCTCGCTGCGCTGGGCGGTACGGCATCGGGCGTACACGCCGTGGTACCTCGTGCGGTACTGGCGGTTCTTCCGGTTCAAGATCGCGAACCCGCACATCGTCACGCGTGGCTTCGTATTCCTCGACCGCGGCGTGGAGCTGTACGCCCGGCGCGGTCTCGGCCGATTGATCCTCGGCCGCTGGCTGCACGTCGGCGCGGGCACGGCGATCCGCTGCCACGAGGGCACGTTGCGCATCGGCGACAAGTGCACCTTCGCCCGACGCGACTCGATCAACTGCTATCTCGACGTCGAGATAGGTGACGGCGTGCTGATCGCCGACGATGTCTACCTTTCCGACTTCGACCATCGGTACTCGGACCTGGACGTACCGATCAAGGACCAGGGCATCGTGAAGTCACCCGTGCGAATCGGCAACGATGTCTGGCTGGGCACCAAGACGACGGTGGTGCGTGGCGTGCGGATCGGTGACGGCGCGGTGATCGGCGCCAACGCCGTGGTGAGTCGTGACGTGCCGGCCTACGGAGTGGCGGTCGGGATCCCGGCCCGGGTGGTCCATGACCGCCGCCACGACGCGTCCGGGCCCGCCGCGCGGGCGTAGGTCTCGACGGTCCGCGCCGCGACTGCCGCCCAGCTCCGGTCGCGGCGAACCGCCCGCTGAGCATGCTCGGCCATTCGCCGCGCCGCCGCACGATCGTGGAGCAGACGCGACACGGCGTCGCCCAGCGCGCGAGCGTCGCCCGGGGTGAAGCGCAGGCCGGTGATCCCTGGCTCGACGACGTCACGCAGCCCGCCGGTGTCGGCGACCGCGAGCGGCGCGCCCGCCGCCGCGGCTTCCAGGGCGACGAGCCCGGACGGCTCGTACAGCGACGGGACGACCACGGCGTCGGCTGCCCCGAGAAGCGCGGCGAGCCCGCCCGCCGGGACGAATCCCGCCCACTGCACGGCATCGCCGAGCGCGCGAGCCGTCGTTCGCAGCTCTTCGTCGAGGGGACCCGCGCCCGCGACCACGAGCCGCGCGCCGCGGAACTCACGACGCAGGCGGGGCAGCGCTTCGAGCAGCGTCTGCACGCCCTTCTCGTGCACCAGCCGCCCGGCGAACACGATCAGCGGACCGTCGCCGGCAAACCGCGCACGAGCCGCGTCGCACGCGGTGTGCGGCGCGAGCCATGCGTCGGCGTCGAGGCCGTTCGGCACGACGTCGAGGTGCGATGCCGGCACGTCGAACATCCGAGCCACCTCGTCGTGCATGAAGGACGAGCAGGTGATGACGCGCGTCGCCTCGTGCACGAGCCAGCGCTCGACGGAATGCACCACGCGGTTCAGTGGATCGGGCAGCCACCCTCGATGGCGCCCGGCTTCGGTCGCGTGGATCGTGGCAACGATCGGCTGCTCGGCGAACCGGGCGATCGTGACGGCGCTTTGCGTCACCAGCCAGTCGTGGGCGTGGATCACGTCCGGACGCCATCGGCGCACGAGCGGCAGCGCGGCGCGAACCAGCGCGTGCTCGAACGCCTGCGACCAGGCCAGCAGGCTCTCGGTGGTGAAGTTCAGGTCGATCGGATCGACGGCTGCGCGGTGTACTTGGACGCCCTCGTGCGTGCCGTCGCGCAGCCCGGCGCCGCCGCGGCTGACGACGCACACCTCGTGATCGGCCGCGCGAGTTCGGCCGAGAGTGCGCCCACATGCCGCCCGAGACCGCCGACGATCAGCGGCGGATACTCCCATGACAGCATCAACACGCGCACGCGGCGAGATCGTGCCACGTCACGGCGCGCACCGCGCGTCCACGCGATACCGAGGAGGTGACGATGGCACGGAGCATGCACCGCGCAAGCGGGCCGATCGTGCGGCACCGTGGCGTCGTCGTCGCGATGCTGATCGGGGCCACGGTGCTGCTCGCCGGCCTCTACCGGGTGGCGGACGGGTCCGAGCACCACTCCTACAACGCCGGCGCCGTACCGCCGATGACCGTCAAGCTGACCAACGGGCACACCTACGAGATCTCCGTTCCCGGTGGGCGCGACGCGTTGAAGAAGCGCGGCATCTCGACGCAGGTGGCGCAGTGCTCGTGGACGCAGGACTCGTCCGGCAAGCGAGTATTGAAGGTCACGCCGCTGTCGCAGGACGTCCGGGCCACGCACGCCATCGCCACGTTCACGTCACCCGTCAGCGGCGAGGTTCACGTCGACTGTGCCGGATGGGGTGCGGTGTACGTCGATGACGCCGACGACTCCGGGTGGGACTACGCCGGGCTGTTCTTGTTGCTGACGACGATCTGCCTCACTGCGGCGGTCGCGCTGGGCATCTCGGCGCTGTACGCGCGCGGCACGTCACTGCGGGCGGCGCGCTATGACGACGAGATCGAGGCAGGTGTCGAGCCGTTCGCCGTTGACCCGGAAGTCGGCGGTGCGGACGGCGGCCACCTCGCGCGCTAGCCCCACGCTCCACTCCTGCGGCGGCGCGGCGAGCTGGGCGCCGGCGAACGATCCGCCATGCGCAGCGTCGAGCGCGCGCAACCAGCCGCCCGCGTGCAGCCCGAGCACGTCCACGACCTCGACGCCGCACCGTTCGACTGACCTGACCAGCTCGTCCGCGACGAACTCGTGCGTATGGAACGGATTGGCCGGCGCGTCCGGGCCGGGGGAGAACGTGAGCCGATTCGGCGTGGTGACGATCAGCATGCCGCCGGGGCGCAGCGCACGCGCGCACTCGCTCAGGAAGCGCTCGTGATCCCAGACGTGCTCGATCACCTGCAACGAGGCCACCGTGTCGAACGCCGACGTGCGCACAGGCAAGGCCGCGAGGTTGGCGCGAAGGAACGCTGCCTGCGGGTAGGTCGCCGCGGCATGCTCGATCGTCATCTCGTCGTAGTCGAGCCCGATCACCCGCCGCGCGACCGTCGCAATCAGCGCCGCGCCGTAACCCTCGCCGCACCCGATCTCGAGCACCAGCTGGCCGCGCAGGTGGGGGAGCAGGGCTTCATAGGCCGCCTCGTGCCGCCGGAACCAGTAGTTCTCCGACGCGATCCCGGGGAGGGTGCGTTCGCCGGTGAGCGCCAACGCGCCAGGATCGTTGATCTTCAAGGATGGGGCCTCCGCGGCGAGTCAGGCACAGCGCTCGCCGTGACGATAACTCTGTGGGTGAAGACGGTCGACCCGAGCCTGCCCTAGGCGGGACGGGTTCGGGGTGTCGCCATCGGCGCGGTCGTGGTCGCGCGGACGATCAGCTCGACCGGAAGGAGCGTCTGGGCCAGGTGTCGCGCCTGCCGGTGCTCGACCCACTCCAGCAGCATCCGCGCGCCGAGAGCACCCATGTCGCTCAGGGGAACGCGCACGGTGGTCAGCGCCGGCGTCAGCTTGTCCATGAACGTCAGGTCGTCGAAGCCGGTGACCGAGATGTCGCGCGGGCATTGCATGCCAGCGTCGGCGAGCGCCGCCAGCGCGCCGAGTGCCAGCAGGTCGTTGCCCGCCACGATGGCCGTGAACGTTCGCTGCGACGAGATCAGTCGCCGCGCCGCGACTTCGCCCGCGTCCTCTGTGAAGGCGCCGCATTCCACCACCGCGGACGTGAGAGACAGCTTGCGGGCGCGCATCGCCTGCCGGAACGCGCCGGCCCGCTCGCGGCCGGTCGACGTGTCGGATGGACCGGCCAGGTGGACGATCCGGCGATGTCCCAGGTCGGCGAGGTGATCCACGCAGAGTTCGATCCCGCGGCTGCCGTCGCCACCGACGTAGGGGAGGGCGCTGCCGGACGTCTGCCGGTTGACCAGCACCACAGGCACCTTGGCCTCGGCCAGCTCGTCCAGCAACGGGTCGTCCCAGCGAGCCGTCGCGACGATGAAGCCGTCGACGCCGTGCGCCCGCATCGAGGCAACCTGGGCTCGCTCGGTGGCGGGGTCGTTGTTCGTGTCGGTCAGCACCAACGTGAATCCGGCCTCGCTGAGAACCTGCTGCGCGCCGCGAACGATCGGCGGGAACAGCGGGTTCGTGATGTCCGGGATGACGAGAGCGGCGACGTAGGAGCGCGACGTTCGAAGCCCGCGGGCAAGCGTATTCGGCACGTACCCCAGCCGGGCGGCCGCCAGCTCCACCCTGCGCACGGTGCGGCGGCTCACCTCGCTGCGCGCAGCGGGGTTGAGCGCACGGCTCGCCGTCGCGGCGTGTACACCGGCCGCGCGCGCCACGTCGACGAGCTTCACCCGTTCCACGACGGACAGGATACGGCGCCGGAGGCCTAGAACCGCAATCCTTTGCGGCAAGTCCGTCACGATCCGGGGCGGAGCGTCGGCGAGCTATTGACACCCAAGTCCGAGCGGCGCATGCTCCACCACAATCGTTTGTGGTGATAGCTACGACGACGGCGTGGATGACTGCCGGCCAGTCAGCCCGACGGTCAGCCCTCTCGACGCAGGAGGTCTGCCTCGTGTTCTATCGCAATCGTTTGCGCAGTTTGATCGCGCTCCCGGCGAGCATTGTCGCGGCGTCCCTGTTCGCGGCGGGCTGTGCCTCGAGCGGCGGAGGCGGCGGACCATCCGGCACCGCCAAGACCAACGCGTCGCTCGTGATCGGGGCGTCGGTCTCGCTGACCGGTGACTTCTCCGATTCCGGGAAGGCGGTGCAGCGCGGTTACCAACTTTGGGCGGACACCGTGAACGCGAAGGGCGGCGTGCTCGGGCGCAAGGTGCAGATCAAGACCGTCGATGATGCATCGAGCCCGACCCAGGTCGTGACCAACTACCAGAACCTCATCAACAAGGACCACGTCAACCTGACGTTCGGACCCTTCTCGACCCTGCTGACCATTCCCGCGTCGCAGGTCGCCAAGCGCTACGGCTATGCCTTCCTCGCACCCGCCGGCGGTGGCCCGAAGGTATTCGCGCAGAACCTCGACAACTTCTTCTTCGTCCAGCCGGCTCCGACGACCCAGGCCGGCGACGTGTTCGCGCAGTGGGTGCTCTCGCTGCCCGCGGACAAGCGCCCGAAGACCGCCGCGTACGCCGAGCTCGACGATCCGTTCGCCGCACCGATCGCGGAGAACATCCGCACGAAGCTGGAGGCCGCCGGGATCAAGACCGTCTACCAGCATGTGTACCCGGGTGAGACGCAGGATCTGTCGCCGGTGATGGGGGCGATCACGGCCAAGAAGCCTGACCTGATCGTCGGTGGCACGCAGAACGAGGATGCCTACGCACAGGTGAAGAGCCTCGTGCAGCTGAAGTTCAGCCCGAAGTTCATGTTCCTGTCCAACGGCGCCAACTCCCCGCTCGAGTTTCCCTCGAAGGTCGGCACGGGCAACACGACCGGCATCATGTCCTCGGCTGACTGGTTCCCCGACTCGACTGCGGCCGGCAGCGCCGACTTCACCGCCGCGTACATCAAGAAGTACGGCGGCACAGCCCAGACGGTCGACGACAGCTCCGCGGAGGCCTACGCCGTCGGGCAGCTGATCGAGGCGATCGCAGCGAAGACCGGCAAGATCGACAACGCCACGATCATCAGCACGCTGCACTCCGGCAGCTGGCCGACTGTGCTGGGCAACCTGTCCTGGGGGCCCAATGGCGCACCGAAGGGCGAGTACAACCTGGTGCAGTGGCAGGGCGGCAAGCTGCTGCCCGTCTACCCGGCGGGCGTCGCCCAGGCGAGCCCGATGTATCCCAAGCCCAGCTGGGGCGGATGAGCGATGCACGCGCTGATCCAGGGGCTCATCCTCGGCGTGCTGACCGCAGGTGTCTACGCCTTGATGGCGTCCGGGCAGACGTTGATCTTCGGGATCATGAAAGTGGTCAACCTGGCCCAGGGCGCGTTCGTGATCCTCAGCGCGTACCTCTCGTTCCAGCTGTTCACGTCCTTCGGCATCGACCCGTTCCTGGCGATCCCGATCACCACGGTGATCATGTTCGCGATCGGCGTGGCGATCCAACTGGTGTTCATCCGGCCGCTTCGCCGCGAGGACCGCGCGGAACTCGGCCTGCTGGTGACCTTCGCCGTCGCCCTGCTGATCGAGGGCATCATGACGGTCAGCTGGAACACCTCGATCCGCAGCGTCAACACCGGCTACGCCAACTCGAGCTGGACGGTTTTCGGTTACCAGATCACGCTCGTGCGGCTGTGGGCGTTCCTGCTCTCGGTGGGCGTGATCGGCCTGCTGTTCCTGCTGCTCAACCGCACCCGCTTCGGCCGGGCGATCCGCGCCACGGTGCAGAATCCTGAGTCTGCCCGGCTGCTCGGCGTCGAAGCCGAGTGGGTGTCGGCGCTCGGCTTCGGGCTGGGTGCGGCCACTGCCGCGACGGCGGGTTCGGTCTATGGGCTGCTCTACCCGTTCAACTCGGGCAGCCACTACGACCTGATCTCGCGGTTGCTCTCGATCGTGGTGCTCGGTGGCCTGGGCAGCATCGGCGGCGCGATCGTCGGCGCATTGATCGTATCGACGTCGGTCGCTGTGGTTGCTTCGACGATCTCGCCCACCTGGTCGGAGATGACGTTCTTCATCATCTTGCTGCTCGTCCTGCTCGTCCGGCCTCGCGGGCTTTTCGGGGTTGCCTCCCGGGGAGCGATATGAGGGGCGCGTCCGCCGGCAGGGGCGTGGCGTTCTTCGGGCTGCTCGCCTGCTTGCCGGCGTTCAACCTCGCACACTGGGTACTGAACATGCTGGTGTTCACGTTGATGTACGCCGTGATGTCCAGCGCCTGGAACCTCGTCGGTGGCTTCGCCGGCTACCCGTCGCTCGGCCACGCGGCGTTCTTCGGTCTGGGCGCCTACGCCGTCGCGCTGTGGTTCCAGCACCATTCGATCCACTCCGGCTACGAGCCGTTCTGGATGCTGCCCCTGGTCGGCCTGCTCGGCGCGGCGGTCGGGTTGCCGATCGCGGCCATCGCGATGCGGACGCGTGCGGACGTGTTCGCGATCGTCACCATCACCTTGCTGTTCGTGGCACAGACCCTGGCGTTCAACCTGCGCAGCATCACCGAAGGTGCGCAGGGCCTGGCGATCGGCCCGGCGCCGTTCGCAGTGCGCACCTTCGAGAGGCCGTTCTACTACGTCCTGCTCGGCCTGCTCGCAGTCACGATGGGACTGACACTCGCGAGCATGCGCAGCAAGATCGGACTTTCGCTCGCCTCGGTGCGCGGGGACGAGGACAAGGCGCGCGGCATCGGAGTCCGAGTCACCGGCGTCAAGCTGCTTGCGTTCTCGGTCAGCGTCGGGCTGACCGCGATGGTCGGCGGCATCTGGGCCTACTACGAGGGCTTCATCTATCCGCAGTTCGCCATCGACCCGCTGATCACTATCGCGATCGTGTTGATGACGTTCCTGGGCGGGCGCGCGACGCTGTGGGGGCCGGTGCTCGGCGCCCTGATCCTGGAGATCGCGCAGCAGTGGTTCGCGTATTCGTTCGGCGGCAGCAAGTTCTACCTGATCGCGTATGCGTTGGTGTTCCTGGTCGTGATGCTGTTGCTGCCGCGCGGCATCGTGCCGTCCATCGAGGATTGGATGCGCAGGCGGCGGCGCCGTCAGTCCGTCGACTCCGTCGAGCCGACCCTGGCCGCGAGTCGCTCCCTGGCGAAGGGCAGCGTCTAATGGCCTCGCTGCTGGATGTCGACGGGCTGGTCAAGGTCTTCGGCGCCGTTCGGGCCGTCGACGGCGCGTCGTTCGCCGTCGAGGAGAACACGATCACCGCCCTGATCGGCCCGAACGGCTCGGGCAAGACCACGCTGTTCAACGTGATCACCGGCTACTTGCGCCCGGATCACGGTCGGGTCCGATTCGCCGACCGCGACGTCACCGGGCACGACGCCGGCAAGCTCTACCGGCGCGGGCTGTCACGCACGTTTCAGCAGGCGCGCGTCTTCCCGCAGCTCAGCGTGCAGGAGAACCTCGTCGTCGCCGGCGGCTACGACTGGCGGCGGCTGTTCGGTCGGCGAATCAGCCGCGCAGACCGGGAGCGCGCCGGCCACCTGCTGGACGAGTTCCGGCTCGCCGGCGTCGCCGATCTGCTCGCAGCCGAGCTGTCCTACGGGCAACGCAAGCTGCTCGAGTTCGCCGCTGTGCTCATGAGTGAACCGACGCTCGTCCTGCTCGACGAGCCCACCGCCGGGGTGAACCCGGTGCTGATCGAGACGATGGAGCGGCACGTCCGCGAGCGGCACGCGGCCGGCATCACGTTCCTGATCGTCGAGCACGACATGAGCTTCGTGATGCGACTGTGCGACCCGGTGATCGTGCTTGACCGGGGACGGCAGATCTTCGCCGGACCTCCGTCCGAGGTACAGACCAACTCGCTGGTGCTCGACGCGTACCTGGGGGCGTGACGATGCCGATCCTGACCCTCGCCTCCGTCGTCGCCGGCTATGGCGCCGGCGACATCCTCAAGGGCGTCGACCTGGAACTCGAGGCCGGCACGGTCACCTGCCTCATCGGGCCGAACGGAGCCGGCAAGTCCACCGTCCTGAAGACGATCAGCGGCCTGCTGCGTCCGCGGGTGGGCACCGTGACGTTCCGCGACCGGAAGCTGAACAGGCTCTCGCCGCGAGCGCGACTGCTGCTGGGCATCGTGCATGTGCCGCAGGAGCGCAGCCTCTTCCCGGCGATGACGGTCTGGGACAACCTGCTCATGGGCGGCTACGCCGTGAAGGATCAGAAGGCCGTACGTCGCCGTATTGACGAAGTCGTCGCCGCCTTTCCGATCTGCACCGAGCGTGCCCGCGAGCACGCGGGATCGCTCTCCGGCGGCGAGCAGAAACAGGTCGAGCTCGCTCGCACGCTGGTGCTCGATCCCGGCTTGATCCTGCTCGACGAGCCGTCGATCGGCCTCGATCCGAAGTCCCGTCAGCAGGTGTTCGCGAGTATCCGGCGGCTGTCCGAGGCGGGGCGGACGGTGCTGCTGGTCGAGCAGAACGCGCGGTCCGGGCTGAAGGCAGCCGATGTCGGCGCCGTCCTCGAGTCGGGCGTCGTACGGCTTGTCGGGACCGGGGCGAGCCTGCTCGACAACCCCGAGGTGGCCCGCCTGTATCTCGGCGCCGGCAGCCGCGCCGGCCCGCTCGCCCCCGACCCGATGCCGCCCATTCGACAGAGGAGCACGCGATGAGCAGACCCCCCGGCCGCATCGGCTGGATCGGCACCGGCCGGATGGGGCACGCGATGGTCGAACGCCTGTTGCGCAACGGGCGCGACGTCCGCGTCTGGAACCGCACGCGGTCCAAGGCCGAGGATCTGACCGATCTTGGCGCAGTCCTGGCTGGTTCGATCGGCGAGCTCGCCGACCGCGACGTCGTGTTCACCATGGTGGCGGCCGATGCCGACCTGGTCGAGGTACTGCTCGGCGAGGGGGGCTTGCTGCGGCAGGAGACGGCGCCTGGCTACCTCGTCGACTCGAGCACCGTGTCGGCCGAGACGTCGCAGCGGGTACGCGATGCGGCCGCCGAGCGCGGCACCGTCTTGCTGGTCTGCCCGGTCAGCGGAAACCCGAAAGTGGTGCAGGCAGGCCGGTTGTCGATCGCCGCATCCGGCCCGGAGGACGCGTTCGCGCTGGTCGAGCCGTTGCTCCTGGAGCTCGCCGAGTCGGTCACGTACGTCGGCGCGGCCGACATGGCGCGGCTGGTGAAGATCGCGCACAACGTGTTCCTCGGCGTCGTCATCCAATCGCTGGCGGAGGTGACGGTGCTCGTCGAGCAGAGCGGCGTTTCCCGCGCGGACTTCCTGCAGTTCCTCAACAAGTCGGTGATGGGGTCGACGTTCACCCGGTACAAGACACCGGCCCTGGTCAACCTCGATCTCACGCCGACGTTCACCACCGCCCTGCTGCGAAAGGATCTCGACCTCGGCCTGGCGGCGGGCCGCGACTATGCAGTGCCGCTGCCGCTCACCGCGGCGACCCAGGCAATCGTCCAGTCGGCGATCGGCCGGGGTCACGGTGACGTCGATTTCGCCGCCCTGCTGCTCGAGGTCGCGCGCGGCGCCGGCGTCGAACTGCAACCGGAGAACGTTGCCGTCGACGACGGGCTCAACGCGCCCGCGCCCGCGGCAGCCTGAAGGAGCACACGCGCATGACGACCACGCAGGCACGAATGACCGCTCGCACTCCGCCGAGCCCTGGCCGGATGGGTGTGGACTTCGAGCAACGCGTCGACTTCACCCGGTTGCGCGCCTACCGCCTGGGCCGGGCGCGCGCAGCGCTCGCAGCGTCCGAGCTCGGCGCCGTCCTGCTTTTCGACGTCAACAACATCCGCTACGTCTCGGCCACGATGATCGGCGAGTGGGCGCGCGACAAGGTGGCCCGTTACACGCTGCTGACCCGCACCGGCGAGCCGATCGTGTGGGATTTCGGCTCCGCGGCCCGGCACCACCAGCTCTACGCGCCGTGGCTCGAACCGGAGAACAGCCGGGCCGGCATGCTGGGGCTGCGCGGCGGCGTGGCTCCGGACGCCGGGCTGATCGCCGCCGCCGCAGCGGAGATCCACGCGATCCTGCGCGAGCACGGGGTAGCCGACATGCCGCTGGGTGTCGACATCGCGGAGACGCCGATGTTCCTGGCGCTGCAGGATCTGGGAATCACGGTTCGCGACGCCCAGCAGGTCATGCTCGACGCGCGACTGGCCAAGTCGCCCGACGAGATCATGCTGCTGTCGACGGCCGCGGCGATGGTTGATGGCGTCTATCAGGACATCACCGAGGCGCTCAAGCCGGGCGTCCGCGAGAACGAGATCGTCGCCTTGGCGAACAAGCGCCTGTACGAGATGGGATCGGACGACGTCGAGGCGATCAACGCGGTGTCGGGCGAGCGTTGCAACCCGCATCCGCACAACTTCTCCGACCGGATGATCCGGCCGGGCGACCAGGCCTACTTCGACATCATTCAGTCGTTCAACGGCTATCGCACCTGCTATTACCGCACGTTCGCCGTGGGCCGGGCCACGCCCGCACAGCGCGATGCTTACACGCGCGCCCGGGAGTGGATCGACACCGCCATCGACCTCGTCAAGCCAGGCGTCACGACCGACCAGATCGCGCGCGTGTGGCCGCGCGCCGAGGAGTTCGGTTTCGCCAGCGAGATGGCCGCGTTCGGGCTGCAGTTCGGGCACGGTCTCGGTCTCGGCCTGCACGAACGCCCGATCATCTCCCGGCTGAACTCGCTCGAGCATCCCGTCGAACTGCGAGAAGGCATGGTCTTCGCGCTGGAAACCTTCTGCCCGGCCACGGACGGCTACTCCTCCGCGCGCATCGAGGAGGAGGTCGTCGTCACGGCCGACGGCACGGCGCTGCTCACGCTGTTTCCTGCCGAGGAACTGTTCGTGGCGAATCCGTACTGACCTACCGAGGGAGACCCGATGACCGATCTCGCCGCGTCGCTGCTGAGCGAGCCACCCGGGATCGACCCGGCATCGCTGTACCGGCCGCCAGGCACGGTCGACCGCGAGACCCAACTTGCGCTGTACCGGCAGCAGATCCGGATGCGCCGGTTCGAGAAGCGCGCGTACGACCTGTTCCTGCAGAACCTCGTCAAGGGCACGAGCCACCTGTCGCTGGGCATGGAGGCGATTGCCGCGGGGTTCGGTGAGGCGGTGCGTGCCGGCGACTACACGTTCGCGACCTATCGCGGCCATGCGCACACGCTCGCTCGCGGTGCGTCGATGACGGCTGTCATGGGCGAGTTGCTCGGCCGCGACAACGGACTGCTGCACGGCAAGGGCGGTTCGATGCACTTGACCGATGTCGAGCGCGGAGTCATGGGTTCCTACGCGATCGTCGGCGCGCACCTGACGATCGCCCTCGGCGCTGCGTGGTCGGCGCAGTACCGGGGGGAGTCTCGCGTCGCCGTCGCGTTCTTCGGCGACGGGACGGCCAACATCGGGGCATTCCACGAGGCGCTGAACCTCGCCGTGGTGTGGCGGCTGCCGGTGGTGTTCGTCTGCGAGAACAACCAGTACATGGAGTACACGCCGATCTCCGAGGTGACCGCCGTCGAGCGTCCAGCCGCAGACCGTGCGGCGGCGTACGGTCTCGAACGCATCGTCGTCGACGGCAACGACGCCGACGCCGTCTTCCTGACGGCGCAACAGTTCCTGACCCGCGCGCGTACCGGCTGGGGCCCCGCACTGATCGAGGCGCACACCTACCGGTCCGGCGGGCACTCCCGCGCTGACCCCGGCAAGTACAAGCCGGCCGACGAGGCTGCCGCGTGGGCGCGGTATGACCCGGTCGACGTGTACCGCATGCGGCTGCGCCGATCCGGTGTGACCGACGACGTGATCGCGAACATCGATGCCGACGCCGAGCGCGAGGTCGACGCCGCCACCGAGGCAGCGAAGGCTGCGGAACCGCCGAGTGTCGAGCGGTTGATGACGAACGTGTGGGCCGACGGGGGTGCGTCATGGCGCAACTGAGCTATCGCGACGCCGTCGCGCGCGGCATCGCGCAGGAAATGGCACGCGACGAGTCCGTCGTCTTCCTGGGCGAGGACGTCGGAGCGGCTGGGGGAGTCTTCAAGGCAACGCCCGGGCTGCTGGAGCGGTTCGGGCCGACCCGTGTCAGAGATACGCCGATCAGCGAGCAGGCGATCCTCGGTGCGGCGATGGGTGCTGCGATGACCGGCCTGCGGCCGATCGCCGAGATCATGTTCGCCGACTTCTTCGCGGTCTGCTGGGATCTCGTGGCGAATGAGATCGCCAAGAGCCGGTACATGACCGACGGGCAGGTCTCCTTCCCGCTCGTGATCCGTTCCGGCAACGGCGGTGGTCTGCGCTTCGGCGCTCAGCACTCGCAGTCGGTGGAGAACTGGGCGATGGCCGTGCCCGGGATCAAGGTTGTCGCGCCCTCGTCACCGATCGACGTCATTGGATTGCTGGCGGCCGCCGTGCGCGACCAGGACCCGGTGCTGTTCTTCGAGCACAAGGGTCTCTATGCGACGAAGGCCGACGTGCCCGACGGCGAGATCGTCGACACGCTCGGCACCGCCCGGGTGCTGCGCCAAGGCGGCGACGCGACGATCCTGGCACTCGCGGCGATGGTGCCCAGAGCCATGCAGGCTGCCGAGCATCTCGCCGGCTCGGGCATCGAGACGACGGTGGTCGACGTGCGCAGTTTGGTACCGCTCGACACCCAGACGATCCTGCGCGAGGTCGCCAGGACCGGCCGGCTGTTCACGGTCGAGGAGAATCCCAGGCTGTGCGGATGGGGCGCCGAGATCGTGTCGATCGTCGCCGAGGAATGCTTCTGGAGCCTGGACGGGCCGGTCGTGCGGATCACCACGCCGCACATCCCGCTGCCATCCGCCGATGCCCTGGAGGATCTCGCCATCCCGTCAGTCGCGCGGATCGCGGAGACAATCGATAAGGCTATGCAGTCCGGCGGCCTTCCCGGGTAAACCAGGCGGATGCACATCGTCTCGTGTGACGAGAACCAGGCGCACAACGCTCCACGCCGTTCCAGCAAACACGGCGAGAATCCCTTACAGCACAGCGATTAATGTACTGGGCAACCAGTAGTTCTCCGAGTCGATGCCCGGAAGCGTGCGTTCTCCAGCGAGGCGCAACGCCTTGGGATTGTTGGACTGCATCGCTCGGCTCCTTCGGATTCGTGGCCGCGGCGTATCAACAGTCCACGTCCAGATGGCTGGATGAATACGCATGCACGCCGGGTCAGGGTTGGTCTTGGCGGTCGGAGAGAAGGAGGCCGGTGGCGCCGAGTTCCTTGACGACCGGCACGCGGGTGGTACGCGCCGCGCCACCGGAGCGTCTGAGCAGACTGGAAGTCGCCGAGCATGCTGCCGGCCTGACCGCTGACCACGGTGTCCTAGGCGCCGGTAGAGGACGCCGCTGACCGTTCCAGGCTTGGTTGCGGTGCGTTCCGCGGTGCTGGGTATCGCTTTTGGCTGGCGAGAGGGCGACGGCCTCGGTAAAAGCAGACGAACCGCGACCAGGTCGATCAGCGATTGCGGCTCTGGACGGCGAGTGCTCCTCGGAGTAGCTTGCCGCGTCAGGGAAGACCGGCGTCGCGCCGCGTATAGGCGGGACGCGGCTGAGCCGGTACAGGCATCGCGGTTTTGTTCTATCACGGCAACGTGGTGCCAAGAGGGGGTTCCCGTGCACTCGGGGCATGGTCTTCGCGGGCTGGGCATCGCGGCATCCGCCTGTGCGGTGGCGCTGGCCCGCCCCCGCGTCGGCCAGCGCCTCTTCGGGGGCGTCGGTTCACGGCGGCAGCGTCGTGGACGGTCCCATCTGGACGACCTCGCGGCTCGGATTCGACGCCTCCACCACGGGTGGGTACTTCCTGTGCGTGATGGAGGTCAGGTTCGGGTTCGGCCAGTGGCCGTCGGTCGGCGTGATGCGGGTGTCCGGAGCGGTCTCGCCGGGTCCGTTGCGGATCAGCGGCACGGTGGCGACATCCGCCGGCGCCGCGACCGTCGATGTCGGGCGCGCCGCGGCGGGAGCGCTACTGTCGGCCGCCTTCGACAGTCGGCGTTCATCTCGATCCAGACGGCCGGGCGCGTGGCATGCCCCGAGCTGGGCGTGATCTTGCCGAGCGGTGCGGTGGCCTTCGGCGCTGCTTCGCTGAAATCCGGTCGCGTCAGCGGGTCCGGGTAAGCCCAGTGGAGACCCTGCCGACCGAAATGGGGGTGGGTCGTGCGGAAGATTCTGACGTTTCTGGGAAGCCTGTTGTTGATTCACTGCGGTGCTCGCCAACGGCAGCCAGCCGCGGCCACCTCGAGCGTGGCGTACGAGGGCCGTGTCGGCAGTCCGGCTACCGCCGCAATGGCCGTGGCGGTGATGTGGTGTTGTCGGGTCTGGGCGACCTGGATGTTTCTGCAAAGACCGCATCCGGTGGCACGTTCACCCACGTGTCCGGCCCGACGCTCGTCGACAGCTGAACCTAAGCCCGCGCACCACCTGCGGTCCTGCCGGTTCTACGGTGCGGGAGCCTCGGTGCCGCACCGCTGGCCCCGAACTTCTACTGCGGGCGGGCGGGGCGCCGGACATCGAGCGGGTCGGTCAACGCCGCCGGGCGGCCGGACGACACGATCCGTGGTGGACGCCTGCTTGCGATCGAGTGTCTTGTCGGCAACCCATGGCCGAGCAGCGAGCAGGGCGCGCGGCCCAACGTCAAACGACGTCATCAATCTCAACGAGACGGTGCACGAGTCCGGCACCACGCTGTTCATCGCCCACCGCAGTTCTGTCGGTCCGCAGTCCTGGTGCGAAATTCACGGAATTCCTGCGGGCACTTTCCATGTCTGCTGCTGAGCACAGATCGGAGGCCGAACTGAGACTGAAGAAGAGTTCCTTGCAATCGGCGGGTTTGTGCGATCGCACGCTTGACGGTCCGTGCCGCTGACGATTCGTGTCAGCAACCAGGGCATGGCACCCACGCGCACACCCGCACGGAAGGGAAAGGGAAGGGATGCACATGCGATGGATTCGTCTGCTCGGGGCGCTGCTGGCAGCGCTGCTAACGGCTGCGGCGGCGCTCGCCGCGCCCGCTTCGGCCGGTTCCGGGCCCAGCGTCACCGGAGGCGGCAGCGCGAGTGACATGACGCGTTTCGCTCTGGCCGTGCAGGACGGGACCGGACACTTCGAGTGCCTGATGCCGGCGGTGATGACGGTCGAATCACACGTCAGCAGCGTGACCGTGAGCGGGGCATGGGCAACTCTGGACGGCACCGCCACCGTGACGCTCGCGGCGGGCACGCCGTTCGGCGCGCCGGGCCCGATGGTCAGAGGCGTGCCGTACACCGCGATGGTGCGCGCCGGCGGCCCGGGCACTGGTTACGTCGACCTGCAGATCCTGGGCATGGTCTTCGCGGGCACGGTCGAGCACGGCCAGATCCACATCGGCAGCTAGCAGGCCGCCCGACAAGGATCCAAACACGGGGAAAGGATCGAGATGAAAAGACTCAGAGCTTTCGGCGTTGTATTGCCGGCTGCTGGTGCCGTGTTTCTACTGTTGTCCGTGCTCGCCGGCAGGGCGTCGGGAGGCTCGGACAACGCGCAGATGCGGTGGGACATCATCAGCCTCGATTTCGCGACGTCGACGATCTCCGCAGGCGGGCACGCGTCGGCCTTCGCGACCGGTTCGGGGGGCACAACACCGGCCGGGAAGATCACGGTGACCGGCCATGGGACGTTCCGCTCGAATTCCGGCAACCCACAGGATGTGACCGGCGGCGGGACGTGGCAGACCTTCGACGCGGCAGGCAACCCGGCCAGCAGCGGAACCTATGTGGTGACTGGTTTCGTCGACTTCCACCTGGCGCCGGGCTTCCTGCCGTCGGCCCTGACCGACACCATCGGCACTGATCCCCACTCGGGCCTGGTCATGCTGCGAGTTGGGTACTCCGACGGCACGGACGGCGTTCTCACCGTGAGCTGCGATCTGCCCGGTGACTTGCAGCCCGACATCTTCGAGGGCATCACAGCCGCGAAGGGATACGTCGACTACTGGCAACGCGATCCCGCGGTTGCCGGTGTCGACGCCAACCGCACCGAGTTCCACCAGATCCACTAGGGCGTGAGCAGGGCAGCGCCGCCGGCGCTGCCCTGGCCCCCGTGGACTGGCTCAAACGCGCGTGACACCTCCGCTGGGCCGCAGCCGGAGTGCTCGATGAAGACCAGCCTGAACGACCCCCAGTTGTTGACCAATGCGGCGCCGTGCAACTTGCCGAGGCAGGCCATGTCACGGCGGCGGTTCCTCGCCGCCGCCGGCAGGGGCGGCGCCCTGCTGCTAATGCCCGCAGTCCCGGAAACGGCATCCGCAGCCGGCCGCGTCGGGGCGGCGCGACCAGTCGACAGCGTCGTGGTCGACTGGAACGAGGCGTTCCTGCAGGGAGTCCGGGACTCGAGGCTAGGCCCCCCGATGGTCGCCCGCGCGTTGGCGATCGGCCACACCTGCATCTACGACGCGTGGGCCGCCTACGACCATCACGCAGTTGGCACCCGCCTGGGCGGCACGCTGCGCCGCCCGCCAGCCGAGCGCACGCCGGCGAACACCGTGCAGGCGATCAGCTTCGCCGCGTACCACGCCGCCGTCGACCTGTTCCCGGGCAGCACCTCGGTCTTCGACCCGGTGATGCGGCGGCTCGGCTACGACCCCGGCGACCGCTCAAGCGACACCTCCACACCGACCGGGATTGGCAACGTCGCCGCCCACGCCGTGCTCGACTTCCGGCACCGGGATGGCGCCAACCAGCTGGGCGACGAGCCGGGCGGCAGTCCCGGAATCCCGTACTCGGACTACACCGGCTACAGCCCGGTCAACGATCCGCTCGACCTGCGCGTCCCGTTCGACCCGACCACTGTCCACGAGCCGAACGCCTGGCAGCCGCTGCGCTACATCGACGGCAACGGCAACGTCGTCACCCCAGCGTTCGTCGGAGCCCAGTGGCCGCGCGTGCGCACCTTCGCCGTCCGCCCCGGGTCGCTGCGCTCCACGACCGGCCCGGCTAAGTACGGATCGGCCGAGTACGCCGCCCAGGCGCAGGCCGTGGTCGACCTCAGCGCCGGTCTGACCGACGAGCAGAAGATGATCGCCGAATACTGGGCCGACGGACCGCACTCGGAGCTACCGCCAGGGCACTGGAACCTCTTCGCGCAGTTCGTCTCACGCCGCGAGCACCACCTTCCCGTCGCGCAACGGATCGAGCGCGACGTCAAGCTCTTCTTCGCCCTCACCAACGCAGTCTCAGATGCCGGCTGCTGCGCTTGGGACAACAAGCGGGCCTTCAACTCCGTCCGCCCGATCACCGCCATCCGCACCCTCTTCCGCGGCCAGCCGGTGCGCGCCTGGGCCGGCCCGTACCACGGCACGAAGCTGATCGACGGCGCGACCTGGTTCCCCTACCAGCCGGCGACCTTCCCCACCCCTCCGTTCCCCGAGTACTCCTCCGGACACAGCAGCTTCAGCGCCGCAGCCGCCGAGATTCTCAAGCTCTTCACCGGCAGCGACCGCTTAGGCACCTCAGTCACCCTCCCGGCCGGTAGCTCTCGGGTCGAGCCAGGCGCGGTGCCGACGAATGATCTCACGCTCTCATGGGCCACCTTCTCCGAGGCAGCGGATCAAGCAGGCCTATCACGCCGATACGGCGGCATCCACTTCGAACAAGGCGACCGCGACGCGCGGGCAACCGGCTCGATCGCCGCCCGGCTCGCATGGCAGACCGCGCAACGGTACTGGCGCGGCAGCTGAGGCCCCGCCATCGCCGACACGCTCAGCGCACTGCAGCCGCCCAACCCGTGACCCGCGCTCACCGGTGTAAATCGTCCGCGAAGAGACCGGAGCCGGAACACCGCATAGTGCCGGCGGGCGGAGGACTCTCCAGGCGTGGGTGAAGCAGGGCCGGATCGCGCGCCATCCGCGGGACGGTCAAGATGATCGTCTCGATGAGCAGATGATCGCTCGGTTTCCGTGAGTTGGAGGCCCGGGTGGCGGCATCGGTAGCAGTTGCTCCAAGACGGACCGATTGGCGTCCCGCATGGTGATCGACTCGTGTGACGAGAACCAGACCCACAGCGTCTCCGCGAGCGCTAAAGGAAACGCTGGAGATTCCCCTTGCGGCATAGGGTTTGTGTGCTGGACAACCAATGGGCCGGCGAACGCGTCGGGCTGTCCTTCATCCCGCCGGGCGAACCGTGGCGCAACGGCTACGTCGAGTCGTTCAACAGCAGAGTCCGCGACGAATGCCTCAACATCAACATCTTCTGGTCCCTCGCCCAAGCACGCGTGATCATCAGCGACTGGAAGGAGGAGTACAACGACCACCGCAGGCACTCAGCTCTCGGCTACCAACCACCAGCCCGCTACGCTGCCGCCTGCACCCACCGATGAACGACTCTCACAAACGGTGGATCGGCGTCGGGCACTCGAAGAGCGCCGGAACGGCAGTATTCGACGTAGCTGGCCGGCTTCGTGCAACTGGGCCCTGCCGTTGCGGTCGCCGTCGAGGGGCGCCGAAGCAAGTTGCCGGCAGCGGTGAACCGATGCCAGGGGCTCGCGTAACCCGCTCGTTGCCATCGGCGAACGGATGCACGCATGCGATGGAGTCGTGCGCGTAGGCGGTTGGACTGCGGGAGGCAGAGCAACCAGTGCCCACGCCAGTCAGCAGAATGGCCATGGTTGTCCGGTCGGCGTCGAGAATCCTGTCCGGTGGACGCCAACATTTCCACTCGCGTGGCGCGCGCTCCGTGTCTGCATCATTACTGAGAGTACGGTCCATTCATGGTGCGCGGGTTTTCTCCTCGAATCTGGTTGAAACTCGTTGCGATCGCTGTGAGTTTCATAGTTCCCCTCGCCCTGACGACGTACTTCCTCGTCAACGAGAGCAGCATCAAGATTAACTTCGCCAAGCAGGAACTACGAGGCGACCGCTATCTGCGACCGCTCGGCCAACTCTTGGTGGACGTCACGCTCCACGGGGCCGCGGTGCGCCGCGCGGACACCGCTGCAGCGGAGAACACGGAAACTCTCGTCGACACAGACTTCCAACGCATCCTAGACACCGATCGCGAGCTCCATAACGCGCTGAAGACGACCAGCGAAGCACTGAACACCCGCGGCCGGGCCTCAGCGGCGCCGTCACGACTGTTGGCGTCGTGGAAGACCTTGACGGCGACGGGCGGCGTCGCCGGCGGCGAGCTACTCCATGACCGGCTCCTTGGCGATATCCGCACGTTGATCACGGCCGTGGGCGACTCGTCCAAGCTCATCCTCGATCCCGACCTTGACACCTACTACTGCATGGACGCGTTGTTACTTCAAGAGCCTGCGCTCGAGGATCTAAACGGGCTGGGTGACGCCATCGACCGACTGCCCGCCGGCGGAATCGGGGTAACGGCCGACCAGCGAGCCGGGCTGGCCGGCGCCCAAGCCCTCTTGCGCTTCCATGTCGATGCCCTCCAAGCCGATCTGGAGACGGCGTTCGCGGAGACGCACAACTTCAACAAGGACGGCGAGTTGCAGCGCATCCTCTCGCCGCTGCTGGCCGGCGCGTCCGCTGCGACGAGCGCGGTCGCGGACCAGACAACGGCGACCGTCGACCACGCGACGTACGACGCAGCCATCCGCGGCGCCATCGAGGCTAATGCCAAGCTCTGGAGCGGCCTGTTCGACGAAGAGGACAAGATGCTGCACTCGCGGCAGAACGGCGACCTGGCCCGACGCCGGATTGAGGTCTCTGCGGTGGGCAGCGCCCTTATCCTGTCGCTGCTCTTGACCCTCTGGGTGGCGCGAAGGATCTCCCGCAATGTCGGCTCGGTCGCGTCGGCGGCCTCGCGCCTTGCGGCGGGAGACCTGGGCAGTCGGGCGCAGGTCCGCAGCCGAGACGAGGTCGGCATCATGGCGAAGGCCTTCAACACGATGGCCGACAATCTCGACGCCTTGGTCACCCAAACCGCTGACGCCGGCCTTGCGGTCGCCTCCTCGGTGAACCGGCTCAATTCGGCCGCCGATGATCTGGCGGCGACGACTACCGAACAATCGGCGGCGGTGACTCAGGTCTCAGCCACGACCGAGGAACTCGCTCGCGCGGCGGCTTCCATCGCCGAGACCGTCGACGGCGTAGCGACCCAGGCGGCGGAAACTCGAACTAACCTGCAAAGAGCCGAGGACGACCTCGGGGTGTCATCCGAGCGGACGACCGCCCTGGCGGAGCGGATAAGCGAGATCGGAGCCATCCTCGCCCTCATCAACGAGTTAGCCGACCAGACCAACCTGTTGGCGCTCAATGCCGCCATCGAAGCCGCCCGCGCCGGCGAAGATGGTCTCGGGTTCGCCGTCGTGGCCGATCAAGTACGCCGCCTGGCGGAGCGATCGAAAGCCTCCGCCGCAGACATCGCCGTCATCATCGACGGCATCCATGCCGAGACCGCCGCCACCCTCATGGCCATGGAAAAGGGAGCGAAACAGATGTCCGCCGGCCTAACCTTGCTCTCCGAAGTGACCCAAGGTACCGACCAGGTGCGTCTGATCAGCCAACAGCAACACACGGCAACGTCCCAGGTAGTAGAAACCATGGACCAACTCAGCGATGTCAGCCGCCGAGTCTCCGAAACAGCCAGGCAAATCGCCACGTCAACCGCCGCCCTGGCCTTGCTCGCCGCCAATCTGGAAAGCACGGCGGCGACGACTGGCATGACCCCGGCTGGAGTTGCCCCGCTTTGACGGACAACGTGACGACTCGGCCAGGCTCGTGGGGTGGGTCCTTCTTCTCGGCGTTGGTCTCCTTTCGTCGGGTGTCTCGGTAACCGAGCGCGCAGCGCAGTCGGGTGCCGTTGAACCAGACGATGACTGAAGGAGGCATACAACTCGTCGAAGCAGTCACCGGCCTTCACGTCGTCCACGTTCACGGGCGTGGTATGCGGCGACTCTGCCGTGGATGGGGCACCCGGTCCCGTGTCGGTCGCTGCGGGCTGGGCGGAGCGGTCGTCCGCTGCGAGGTCCAAGCCGGAAGTGCTCGTCGGCGTATGAGCGAGGACTACGAGAGCGCCGATACTGACCGCGAGCACCACGCACGCTGCGATTGACGTCGTCCAGATGCCGGCCTCCCGCGCGACGTCGATGTTGAGTCGCCGGCACGGTCCAGGTGCTTGCGGATTCGCCGGTCGTAGTCTCCGAGAGCGAGTCCGATCGCGCTGAGCACCGAGATCACCCAGAACAGCGGGGTGAGCGGCTGGAACCTCAGGTAGTCGCGTAGCGGGTCGCCGTAGTGGCGAGCGATCGAGTACTCCGCGGCGGTCATGCCGACAAGGCTGAGCACGACGCTGATCACGCAGAATCGGGCGCGGCTGAACGAGAGCGCGCCAAAAGACAGCGCGTCGCCGACGCCCACGCCGATGCACACCATCGCGATGCCGGCCTCCTCGCGCGCGGCGATGACGACGCCCGCGTACAGGGCAGCCGTCGCGGCTGCGGCCGCCAAGCCGCACAGGACGATACGGACCGCGGAGCCTGTCTGTCCGCGAAGAGGCGGTGGCTCAGCTACTGACGGCTCGTCGTCGGGCGGGGGAGTCGGTTGCCATTGCTCTCCGCGGCTTTCCGCAACATCTGCGACCATTCGTCATAGCTGACGTCGTAGTGATCGCCGCCCCAGAAGCGGTATTCGTCGCCGGCTGCCGTGACGACGCAGAAGCCGTCGTCGCTCGAGGAGCGACGGTGAATATTGGCGATACTAGCCAGCGGAATGGCAGTGACCGACTCGTCATGTGCAGCGATCTGTCGCTCGAATCCATCCGCGATGGCGCTTTTCGTCAGAGATATGCCGAGCACCGGAGTCAGTCGAGCAATCCACGAAGGAACATGCACCAATTGATCCAGGTAAAGTGCCATGAGGCCACACCGGCTTCGACTGCCGGGAATCTTCAAGAAGGCTAATTACGTGGCTAATTGCGCTTGGCGGTAGGTCGACGTGGGACTCGCCGTCGCTCGGTGCTTGCCGAGCATGGCTGCCAGCACCGGAACCCTGTCCGGCACGATTTTCATGGTCGGCGGCAACGGAGGTTGGCAGAAAGTCTGCGTCCGTTCGATGCTCCGATCCGGAGAGCCACCGGCGGGCTCGCCACAGGTTGATCAACACCACAATCGCGCCGACAACGATCGCGCTCCCAATGACGTTCGATACAAAGGACTCGTTGTCGTCGGACACGTCCAATGCAATCAGCAGAGTTACACCCGGAAAACAGGAGTACCCCGCGGATGGCCCGAATGACGATCGTGCGGTGACGTTTTCCTCGCTTGGTCGATCTTCGGAATTCGGCGACGAATGTTCGCTCACGGCGCGTCCCCTCCCAGCGCGCGGCGGATTACGGTTTGACAGGCATGCACGGAAAAGGCGCCGGAATATTCGCGAGGGACAGGACTGTACTCGCTGGGTCAGCGGGAATCCATGAATCCGCGGACTGTATACGCGCGAAGCTATCCCGCCCGGGCGGCCGTCGACGCGGTGCGTCTCATAGCCTCTGCTGCATGACCGGGAGGAACTGGGCGGGCAATGTGGTGTTCGGCGCGAGGTCGCACGCGCGGCCCACCTCGATCGACCATCTGCAGGCCGTGGTCGCCGGCAGCGATCGGGTCCGGGCGCTCGGCAGCGGTCACTCGTTCAACCGGATCGCCGACACGGACGGCACGCAGGTGACCGTCGCCGGACTGCCCCGCGACATCGAGATCGACACGAGCGGGCGGCGCGTGCGCGTGTCGGCGGGCCTCACCTACGCCGAGCTTGCGCCTCACCTGGAGAACGCGGGACTCGCGCTGCCCAACCTCGGCTCGTTGCCGCACATCTCGATTGCGGGCGCGTGCGCGACCGGTACGCATGGTTCGGGCAACAGGAACGGCAATCTGGCGACAGCGGTCTCGGCGATCGAGATGGTGACCGCCCCGGGCGACCTCGTTGAGTTGACGAGGGCGGATGGCAGGTTCGACGGAGCGGTCGTGGCGCTGGGCTGCCTCGGGATCGTGACCCGAATGACGCTCGATCTCGTCGAGTCGTTCGTGGTCGCACAGAACGTGTTCGAGGGTCTTTCCGACCAGGGCCTGGACGAGCAGTTCGACGAGATCTTCGCGAGCGGTTACAGCATCAGCGTCTTCACCGACTTCCGGACGAACCGCATCTGGTGCAAGCGGCTGGCGACCGATCCGCCGCCCGGCGAGCAGATGTTCGGAGCCACGGCGGCGCCGGAGCAACGCAATCCGGTACCCGGCATGTCGGCTGCCAACTCCACGGCGCAACTCGGCGTGCCCGGTCCGTGGCACCAGCGGCTGCCGCACTTCCGGCCGGAATTCACCCCGAGCAGCGGCGCCGAGCTGCAAAGTGAGTACCTCTTGCCGCGCCGGCATGCAGTGGCCGCCGTTCGTGAGCTGCGCGCGCTGCGCGAGCGGATCGCGCCGCCGCTGCAGATCGCCGAGATTCGCACGGTGGCCGGCGACGAGCTGTGGCTCAGTCCGAGCTACCACCGCGACACGGTGGGGTTCCATTTCACCTGGGTCGACGACACTGCAGCCGCGCTGCCGGTCGTGGACGCGATCGAGCAATGTCTTGCGCCGTTCCGGCCGAGGCCGCACTGGGGCAAGGTGTTCGGCATGCCGCCGGCGGTGGTCGAGGCCGAGTACGAGCGGATGCCTGCGTTCCGTGAGTTGATCCGTGAGTACGACCCGCACGGCAAGTTCCGCAACGCGTTTCTGGACGAGTGCCTCGTGCTGGCCTGATCCCGGCGCTCGTTAACGGTCACATCTGGTGACAGCGATGGCCTTCGATGCAATGCCCTCGCAGCTTGACAGTCCAGTCGTAACGGCATAAAACACTGACAAACCCTTTCCGGCGCTGCCCGCCCCGTCAGCCAAGGAGCGATTGTGAACGATCACACGACTGCGACGCGCCGACGGCTCGGCACGATTGCCGCCGCACTGCTCATCGGATCCGGGTTGGCGGCGATCGCGCCGCCCGTCGCCGGCGGGGCGAGCACCGAGCTGAGCGTCGATCTCGCCGCGCGCGGCGGCGCGTTCCGCGGCGGAGCGTCGGGCGTGCTGTACGGCCTCTACGACCAGGACGTGCCGAGCAACAACCTCATCGAGGGCATGGGTCTGCAGACGACGGACACCAAGGCGCAAGACGGCCAGCAGCATCCCGGGTCGGACGCCCTCGAGGTCGTCAAGCCGCTCGTGGCCAGTGGCGGGAAGGACGTCTACATCTACATGACCGACGTCTACCGGAACTTCCCGTACGAGCGGACGAGCTACGCCGAGTACCAGCAGTACCTGCGCGCCCAGGTCGAGCAGGTACTCAGCTCGCCGGACAAGGACCACATCGTCCTGGTGCCTTACAACGAACCTGACGGCAACTGGTTCAGCGGCATGCGCTCGAACGCCACTACACTCGCCGCGTTCGACGCCGAATGGCTGCAGACGAACCAGCTCATCAAGGGCCTGTGGCCGCAGGCGCGGATCGCCGGACCGAACCTCTTCGGCTACTCGCAGTTCGTCTTCAGCACGTTCCTCAGCTTCTGCAAGGCGAACGGCTGCCTGCCCGACGTGATCACCTGGCACGAGCTGGGCGTGCCGTCGACCGTCCGGCCCGACGTCGCGGCCTACCGCGCGGTCGAGGCTCAAGCCGGGTTGACGAAGCCCCTGCCGATCAACCTGAACGAGTACGCGGCCAGGTACCAGCTGACCAACCCGGCGCAGATGGTGGGCTGGCTGTCGGCGCTCGAGGACACGAAGGTCGACGGCGACCTGCCGTACTGGAACATCAACGGCTCGCTTGCCGACTCGGTCGCGCAGCAGAACGTCCCCAACGCTCAGTGGTGGCTCTACAACTGGTACTCGCGGATGACCGGCGACACGGTGCAGGTGACGCCGGGGCAGGGCACGACCGACAACACGTTCCAGGGCCTGGCCACACTCGACACCTCGAAGCGGCAGGCGCGCGTCATCGTCGGCGGCGGACCACCCGGACCGAAGAACGTGGTCGTCAAGCACATCGATCCGGCGGTCTTCGGCAACACGGTGCACGCCACGGTCGAGCAGGACCGCTGGAGCGGCATGACGGGCGCCGCCGCGCAACCGAGCCGCGTCGTTGACACCGACGTGCCGGTCGGCGCGGACGGCGCGGTGACGCTGCCGATCGCCGACGGCTCGGCCGCGGCCGGCGACTCGAACTGCACGGCCACCGGGGCGCGCGTCGCCGGCAAGCTTGGCAGTGCGCTGAAGCTGTGCGGCGACGGCGAGTACGCGAGCCTGCTGTCAGGCATCGTCAGCGGCCTGAACGACTTCACGATCTCCGCGTGGGTGCACCCGGCGCAGAACTCCACGTGGTCGCGCGTCTTCGACTTCGGCACGGGCACGACGACCAACATGTTCCTGACCCTGAACGCAGGCACGCAGCTGCGCTTCGCGATCACCACCGGCGGCGGCGGCGCCGAGCAGCGCATCAACGGCACCGGCACGCTGCCGCTGAACACCTGGTCGCACGTGGCGGTCACGCTGTCCGGCACCACCGGAACGCTGTACGTCAACGGCCAGGCAGTCGGCACGAATCCGAACATGACCCTGCGCCCGTCCAGCCTGGGCAACACGACGCGCAACTGGATCGGGCGATCGCAGTACTCCGACCCGTACCTGGCCGCGACCGTCGACGACTTCCAGATCTACGACCGCGGCCTGAGCGGCGACGAGGTCGCGGCTCTGGCAGGCGGGCAACCGGGCGCTGGCAACGTCGCGTCCTACCGGTTCGACGAGGCGAGTGGCGCTCAGGCCGTCGACTCGTCCGGCAACGGCCGCGACGCGACGATCATCTCGGCGCCGAACGTCCCGCCGTCCACTGCCGCGTACCGGATCACGCTCTCGCCGGGCGGCACCGGAGCCGCGACGCCGACCGACGCGACGTGGACGCAGAGTTACGAGGCCGAGAACGCGACGCTTACCGGCACCGGTTGGAACATCAACAGCGAGGGCACGGCCAGCAACCTGGGCGGATTCGCCACGTCGGGCAACAAGGACGTCGGCGGCCTGCGCACCGGCTCGTCCACCGTGGTCACCTTCCACGTGGACGTTCCGCAAGACGGCGACTACGACGTCGCGGTGTACGACGGCAGCTTCGCGCACGCCGCTGACGTCTCCGGGCCGACGAATGTCTATCTCCGCGTCGACGGAGCTGATCCGCGCGAGGTCGACCTGCCGGTCGGCTACGAATGGGTCATCTGGAACCACGCGGACACGACCGTCCATCTCACCGCCGGCGCCCACACGCTGAGCCTGTCGACCGTCGGCGCGAATGGTGCCGCGACGGACGGCGACGCGATCATCGACAAGATCGACCTGCAACTGAAGGACCCGAACGTGCAGAGTTCGACGGTCTACGAGGCCGAGCAGGCGCAACTGCGCGGCGCGACGGCGGACTACACCAGGCAGAGTCAGTCGGGAGCGGGCGCGGTCGACCTGACGAACCGGCAGAGCGCCACGTTCGGGGTGTACTCCGCAGCCGACGGGTACTCCGACCTGGCGTTCCGCGAGAAGTTGCGCGGTACGGCTCGGGTCTCGGTGAACGGCGAACCGGTCACGGTGGAGCCGTCGGGTGTCGACTCACCGTCCTGGCTTGCGTCGACGGCACAGGTCTACCTCAACGCGGGCATCAACAAGATCGTGATGACCGGCGCCGACGGCAGCGTGCTGCTGGACAAGCTGACCGTCACCGCCGCGCCCGGCGCCGCTCGGTCCGTGTACCAGGCAGAGGACGGGACGCTGAGCGGTACCGCGCACGTCGACGACAGCTACAGCCAGGCGCACGGGGGCGTGGTCACCGGCGTCGGCAACGGCCCGGCGAACGCGTTGGCGCTGACGGTGCAGGCGCCGAAGGCCGGCTCGTACGCCATGACGGTGCGGTTTGCGAACGACACCGAACTCGAAGCGACGCACTACAACCCGGACCTGATGACGGCGCCCGCCGACATCAGCGTCAACCGCGGCCCGACCGCCCATTTCAACTTCGCGAACACGTTCAGCTGGAACCAGTTCTGGGACGTGACGATCCCGGTCGTGCTCGAGCGGGGCACCAACACGATCACGTTCAGTGCGAACCAGCAGTACAACTACGACGGCCACACGGTCGGCGTCATCTACTCGGGCAGCAACGGGGTGGGCGCCGCGTTGCGCGCGAGCACCGCGCCGAATATCGACGAGATCGCGCTCGCCCCACGGCAGGTCGCCGGGCCGAACTGAACGCACGCGACTGCTGACCTGCGACCGTGCGCGGTGGGGTCGAAGGTCCCTGTCTGCTGCGCCTGCGGATCCGGCAAGGTCGAAGTCCACGATCGATTCGGCCTTGACGGCGCACTGCTGCACAGAGGGAGCTCGAATGGCGATGCCGGCGGAATCACGGCGCCCGGCGTTGATGCTGGGCCTGGCGACACTGGGCTTCGCGCTCAATTTCTGGGCATGGGCGCTGCTGAGCCCGCTGGGCACGCATTTCAAGGCGACGTTGCACCTCAGTGCGTTCCAGCAGGCGTTCCTCGTCGCGGTACCGGTGGTCGTCGGCTCGCTCGGCCGCATCCCGGTCGGTGCCATGACCGACCGGCTCGGCGGGCGGATCATGTTCCCGCTGATCTCGTTCGCGACGATCGTCCCGGTGCTGTTCATCGGCCAGTTCGGCTACCGGTCCTTCGGGGCTCTGCTCGTCGGCGGGTTCTTCCTCGGGCTCGGTGGCACCACGTTCGCGGTCGGCGTGCCGTTCGTGACTTCGTGGTTCGCGCCCCGCCGTCGTGGCATGGCGATCGGCATCTTCGGTGCGGGCATGGGCGGCACCGCGATCAGCGCGCTAACCACGGTGAAGCTGATGAACGCGCACGGAATCAGGACGCCGTTCCTGCTCACTGCAGTCGTTCTTGCCGCCTACGGCGTCCTCGCCGCGCTCGTGCTGCGCGACGCACCGGACCGCATCCAGCCGGGCGAGTCCTTCGCCCGCCGGCTCAACGCGGCCGTGCGCCTACCGGTGACCTGGCAGCTCTCGGCGCTCTACGCGGTCGTGTTCGGCGGTTACGTCGCCTTCAGCGTCTACCTGCCGACCTATCTCAAGACGGCGTACGGCCTGACCCAGCAGGACGCCGCGAACCGGATGGCCGGCTTCGTGCTTCTCGCGGTGCTGGCTCGACCGCTGGGCGGCTGGCTGTCCGATCGGATCGAGCCGACTCGCGTACTGGCCGGTGTTTTCGCGGTGGTCACGGCCGGCGCGCTCGTCCAGTCGTCGACTCCCGGCCTGGCTCCGGTCGGCACGATCGCGTTCCTCGCGATGGCGGCGGCGCTCGGCGCCGGATCGGGTGCGGTCTTCGCACTCGTCGCGCGACGCGCGCCGTCGAACATGGTCGGCACGGTGACCGGCGTCGTCGGCGCGGCCGGCGGGCTCGGCGGATTCGTGCCGCCGTTGCTGATGGGCGGCGTGTACAGCCGTTACGGCAGTTACGCCGGCGGGCTGATGGCGCTGGCGGTCGTAACCGCGGCGTGCCTCGTGTTCACATCAGCTCAGCGTGATACGCGAACGCCGCGCCCACGCATGGCCGTGCACTGACAAGCGCATGGTGCGAGGATCGCCGGACGCGGGATCCGACCGAGTGGGGGACCGCATGGCGCAGGGATCGGACCGACCAGGCCTTGACGACCCATTGACCGAGGCTCTGCTGCGGGCCGGGCGGCACCTGCGCGGCGGCACCGTATCGGCGGATCTGCGGACGATCACCAAAGCCGGCGGGCGCGAGGCGGACTCGTTCTATCGCGACCGGTGGTCCTACGACAAGGTCGTCCGCTCGACGCACGGGGTGAACTGCACCGGCTCGTGCTCATGGAAGGTCTACGTCAAGGACGGCATCATCACCTGGGAGGCGCAGCAGACGGATTACCCGTCCGTCGGGCCGGACAAGCCGGAGTACGAGCCGCGCGGCTGCCCTCGGGGCGGCGGTACGTCTCCGCGCGGGGCGAGGGCGGGTTCCTCCGCGCGAGCTGGGACGAGGCCGTCGAGCTCGCCGCGGCCGCTCAGGTGCACACCATCAAGGCGTGGGGTCCGGACCGCGTGTTCGGCTTCTCGCCGATCCCGGCGATGAGCATGGTGAGCCATGCGGCCGGCGCCCGCTACCACGCACTGCTCGGCGCGCCGATGTTGTCGTTCTACGACTGGTACGCCGACCTGCCCGTCGCTTCGCCGCAAGTATTCGGCGACCAGACCGACGTGCCCGAGTCGGCCGACTGGTGGGACGCCGGTTACCTGATCATGTGGGGCTCCAACCTGCCGGTGACCCGGACGCCCGACGCGCACTGGATGGCCGAAGCTCGCTACCGCGGCCAGAAGGTGATCGCCGTCGCCCCCGACTACGCCGACAACGTCAAGTTCGCCGACGAGTGGCTCTGCGCCGAGCCGGGCACCGACGGCGCGCTCGCGATGGCGATGGGGCACGTCGTGCTGCGCGAGTTCTTCGTCGACCGGCAGGTGCCGTACTTCACCGACTACGTCTCGCGGTTCACCGACCTGCCGTTTCTCGTCGCGCTCGACGAGCGCTCCGACGGCACGTATGCAGCCGGCAAGTTCCTCACCGCCGCCGACCTCGGCGACGAGCAGGAGAACGCGCAGTTCAAGACCGTCCTGCTGGACGCGACGACTCGCCAGCCGGTGGTGCCGAACGGGTCGCTCGGCTTCCATTACGGTGACGCGGGCGCGGGCCGGTGGAACCTCGACCTGGGTTCAGTCACGCCCGCGCTGTCCCTGTACGGCGACGCCGACGCGCAGCCGGTAGAGATCGTGCTGCCACGCTTCGACGGCCCGAGCGGCGCCGGAGCTCTGATGCGGCGCGGCGTCCCCTCTCGGCGGGTGGGCGGCCACTTCGTCACGACCGTGTTCGACCTGCTGCTCGCCGACTACGGCGTCGCGCGGGACGGACTGCCCGGCGAATGGCCGACCGGCTACGACGACCCGTCCCAGCCGGGCACCCCGGCGTGGCAGGAGCACATCACGTCGGTGCCGGCCGCGACTGCAGCCCGGATCGGCCGCGAGTTCGCCGCGAACGCCGAGGCGTCGCACGGCCGATCGATGATCGTCATGGGCGCCGGTACGAACCACTACTTCCACTCCGACACGATCTACCGCGCATTCCTCGCCCTGATCACGCTCACCGGATCCCAGGGCGTGAACGGCGGCGGCTGGGCGCACTACGTCGGGCAGGAGAAGGTCCGTCCCGTCACGGGGCACGCGATGCTCGCGAATGCCAGCGACTGGTCGCGCCCGGCGCGGACCATGATCGGCACCGCGTTCTTCTATCTGGCCACCGACCAGTGGCGTTATGACACCGCGGACTGTTCGAACCTCTCATCGCCTGCCGGCACCCGGCGGTTCGCCGGCAAGACCGCCGCCGACCTGATCGCGACGTCCGCGCGGATGGGCTGGATGCCGTCCTACCCGACGTTCAACTGGAACTCGTTGGAGCTCGCCGACGCCGCGCAGCGTGCGACGCAGTCGCCCGCCGACTTCGTCCGTGAGCAGCTGCGCACGGGCCGGGTCGGATTCGCCTGCGAGGACCCGGATGCCGAGGAGAACTGGCCGCGCGTGCTGACGGTCTGGCGGTCCAACCTGCTCGGGTCCAGCGCGAAGGGCGACGAGTACTTCCTGCGCCACCTGATCGGCGCCGAGAACTCCGTGCGGGCGAGCGAGTCGGCGCCTGATGCGCGACCGTCCGAGGTCAAGTGGCGCGACGAGGCACCGGCCGGAAAGCTCGACCTGTTGCTGTCGATGGACTTCCGCATGACGTCGACGACGCTGTTCTCCGATGTCGTGCTGCCGGCGGCGACCTGGTACGAGAAGTACGACCTGTCGAGCACGGACATGCATCCGTTCGTGCACGCGTTCACGCCGGCGATCCCGCCGCCGTGGCAGACACGCACCGACTTCGACATATTCCACGTGCTGGCCCGCCGGTTCAGCGAGCTGGCGGCGACGCACCTCGGCGTCCGCAAGGATCTCGTAGCCGTGCCGCTGCTGCACGACACCCCGGACGAGATGGCCACTCCATACGGCACGGTACGGGACTGGCGCGCGGACGGTACCGAACCCGTCCCGGGCGTGAACTTCCCGAAGCTCGTCGTGGTCGAACGGGACTACACCGCGGTCGCCGACAAGCTCGCTGCGCTCGGCCCGCTGGCCGAGTCGCAGGGCGCCACGACGAAGGGCGTCACGTTCGACCTGTCGAGATCTGTCGAGTACCTGGCCGCGAAGAACGGCGTGGTGCGCGGCGGCGTCGCGGACGGCAGGCCGTCGCTCGCGCGGGATGCCCATGCCTGCGAGGCGATCCTGGCAATGTCCGGCACCACCAACGGCCACCTGGCGGTCGAGGGCTTCCGGACGCTGGAGACCCGCACCGGCACCCCGCTCGCAGATCTCGCCGCCGAGCACGAAGGCAAGCAGATCACCTTCGCCGATACGCAAGAACGTCCGACGCCGGTGATCACCTCCCCGGAATGGTCCGGCTCGGAGTCAGGCGGCCGGCGCTACTCGGCGTTCGTCATCAACGTCGAGCGTGCCAAACCGTGGCATACGCTGACCGGGCGGATGCATTTCTTCCTCGACCATGACTGGCTGGCCGAACTCGGCGAGCAACTGCCGGTGTTCCGCCCGCCGCTCGACATGCATCTGCTGTTCGGCGAGCCCCGGATCGGCGATACCGGCGAGCTCGGCGTGGCCGTGCGCTACCTGACGCCGCACTCGAAGTGGTCGATCCACTCCGAATATCAGGACAACCTGTTCATGCTGTCGCTCTCGCGCGGCGGGCCGACCATCTGGATGAGCCCGGCCGACGCCGCGAAGATCAACGTGAGCGACAACGACTGGATCGAGGCCGTCAACCGTAACGGCGTGATCGTCGCGCGGGCCGTCGTTTCGCAGAAGATGCCCGAGGGCACGGTGTACATGTACCACGCGCAGGAGCGGGTCGTGGACGTCCCGCTGGCCGAGGCAAGTGGCAAGCGTGGTGGCATCCACAACTCCGGTACGCGCTTGCTGATCAAGCCGAGCCACCTCGTGGGTGGGTACGCCCAGCTGTCCTACGCGTTCAACTACCTCGGCCCGACCGGCAACCAGCGCGACGAGGTCACCGTCATCCGCCGCCGCTCGCAGGAGGTGACGTACTGATGCGAGTCATGGCCCAGATGGCGATGGTCATGAACCTCGACAAGTGCATCGGCTGCCACACCTGCTCGGTGACCTGCAAGCAGGCGTGGACGAACCGATCGGGCGTCGAGTACGTCTGGTTCAACAACGTCGAGACGCGGCCCGGTCAGGGCTACCCGCGCACTTACGAGGATCAGCAACGCTGGCAGGGCGGCTGGAAACTCACTCGCCGCGGGCGCCTGACGCTGCGCGCCGGTGGACGGTTGAAGAAGCTGGCGAGCATCTTCAGCAACCCGCTGATGCCCAACATCAAGGACTACTACGAGCCCTGGACGTACGACTACGAGAACCTGATCACCGCGCCGCCGCAGCAGCACACGCCGGTCGCGCGGCCGAAGTCGCTGATCTCCGGCAAGGACATGAAGGTCGAGTGGTCGGCCAACTGGGACGACGCCCTGGGCGGCGCGCCTGAGCTCACCAAGGGCGACCCGATCCTCGCCCAGATCAGCGCGCGGGTGCAGAAGGAGTTCGAGCAGACATACCTGTTCTACCTGCCGCGCATCTGCGAGCACTGCCTGAACCCGTCGTGTGCCGCGTCCTGTCCGTCCGGTGCGATCTACAAGCGCACCGAGGACGGCATCGTGCTCGTCGACCAGGATCGCTGTCGCGGTTGGCGAATGTGCGTCACCGGCTGCCCGTACAAGAAGATCTACTTCAACCACCGCACCGGCAAAGCGGAGAAGTGCACGTTCTGCTTCCCGCGGATCGAGGTCGGCATCCCGACCGTGTGCGCCGAGACGTGCGTCGGGCGGCTGCGCTACATCGGCATCGTGCTCTACGACGCCGACCGTGTGCTCGAGGCTGCGTCCACTGTGGACGATCAGGCGCTCTATGCCGCGCAGCGCGACGTGTTCCTCGACCCGTTGGACCCGGCAGTGCAGCGCGCGGCGGAGACCGCCGGCATCCCGCGCGACTGGATCGACGCGGCGCAGCGCTCGCCGATCTGGGCGCTGATCAGCCGCTTCCAGGTCGCGCTGCCGCTGCATCCGGAATACCGCACGATGCCGATGGTCTGGTACATCCCGCCGCTGTCGCCGGTCGTGGACGTCCTGCGCGAGAGCGGGCACGACGCCGAGGACTCCGGCAACCTGTTCGGGGCGATCGACGCGCTGCGCATCCCGATCGAGTACCTGGCCGAACTGTTCACGGCAGGCGACGTGCAGCCGGTTCGCGACGTGCTCGCCCGGCTGGCGGCGATGCGGTCCTACATGCGTGACGTCAACCTCGGCCAGCCGCGCCGTCCCGAGATCGCCGACGCCGTCGGCATGTCAGGTGCCGAGATCGAGGACATGTTCCGGCTGCTGGCGCTGGCGAAATACGACGAGCGGTACGTGATCCCGTCCGTGCACGGCGAACTGCACGAGCGAGCAGGTGAACTCGAGGAGCTTGCCTGCTCGCTCGACTACGACGAGGGTCCCGGCATGGGTGGCTCCGGGCCGTTCGGCGAGTCCTCGGGAGGTCCGGCGCCGATCGCCGTCGAGAACTTCCACGCGCTGCGGCAACGCCAGACCTCCGATGCACTCATCGATGCCGGCGATGCACCGCGGCGGGTCAACCTGCTGAACTGGGACGGCAAGGGCGCGGCGTCCGACGTCATGCCGCCCCGCCGCTCCGATGATGGCGACGTGCGATGACGGCCGCGATCGACACGACCCGGGCCCTGCAGTCGGCGGCGCTCGCACTGGAATACCCGGACGAGACCTGGCGGGCTCGACTGCCCCTGCTGCGACAAGCGGCCGACACGATTTCCGGTCCGGCCGGCGCCGCATTGGCGCGGTTCGTGGAACACGCGGACCGGACGCCGGCCGACGAGCTGGCTCGCCACTATGTGGAGACGTTCGACCTGCGCCGCCGCTGCTGCCTCTACCTCACGTACTACGCGTTCGGCGACACGCGCAAACGCGGCATGGCCCTGCTGCGCTTCACGCACGCGTACCGGACTGCCGGCTTCACGCTGGCCTCGGAGGAATTGCCCGACCATCTCGCTGTCGTCTGCGAGTTCGCCGCGCGCTGCTCCGAGCCAGGGCTGCGACTGCTGCGTGACAACCGGGCCGGCGTGGAGTTGCTCCATCTCGCCCTGACCGACACCGGGTCGCCGTACGTGGCGGTGATCGACGCGGTGCGCGCGGTGCTGCCCGAGCCGGCGCCGAGCGATCTACGGCAGGCGCTGGAGCTGGCCCGCACCGGACCGCCCGCCGAGGAGGTCGGCCTGGAACCGTTCGCCCCGCCTGAGTACATGGGCGCCCGCCGATGAATACCCTGCTGTGGATCATCGTCCCGTATCTGGCCATCGCGATCTTCGTCGGCGGTCATGCCTGGCGACACCGCTACGACAAGTTCGGCTGGACGACACGCAGCAGCCAGCTCTACGAGAGCCGGCTGTTGCGCCTGGGCAGCCCGCTGTTCCACTTCGGCATCTTGCTCGTGGTGCTTGGTCACGTCGGCGGAATCCTGATTCCCGAGTCGGCGACCGACGCGATCGGCATCTCCGAGCACACGTACCACGTCGCTGCTGTCACGCTCGGCACGGTGTCCGGCGTCATGACGCTGTCCGGTATCGCGATCCTGATCTATCGCAGGCGCACCACCGGACCGGTCTTCTCGGCAACCACCCGAAACGACAAGGCCATGTATGTGCTGCTCGTGGCTACGCTCGTCGCCGGCCTGTCGACGACGGTGCTCGGCAACCTCACCGGTCACCCGCACGACTACCGCCTGACGGTCGCGCCGTATTTCCGGTCCGTGTTCTACCTGAACCCCGACGTCGACCTGATCACGAAGGCTCCGCTGGGCTTCCAGATCCACGCAATGCTCGCCTGGGTCCTGTTCGCCGCCTGGCCGTTCACCCGGCTGGTGCACGTCTTCTCCGCGCCGGTCGGCTATCTGACGCGTCCCTACGTCGTCTATCGATCCCGCGAGGCGACGGGCGCGCGACGGGGCTGGGACCCTGTCGGCACGCCCGATGCCGCCCACCGGGACTAGAGCGCTGCCGGCACCTTGTCGAGGAATCCGTAGACGGCGACGACCTTGCCGTCGTTGGAGAGCACCGCGACGTCGAAGCCGACGACCGGCGCGTCGACGCCTTCCGGGCCGAACTCCCGGGTGAAGCGCGCCTGGTTGTGGTGCCCGTCGACGGCCCGGCCAGCCGGAACGTCCAGCCCGGGAATTGCTGCTGGGCACCGGCGATCGTCTCGGCGATCGCCTCGCTCCCCTCGGCGCCGACCAGCGGGTCGATGTAGCGGGCGTCGTCGGCGCACAGCGCGGCGACCAGCTTGACCCGATCCTGCTCGTCCGTTGCGTTCCACATCGCGATGTAACTGGTGGCCACGTCCGCGTAGTCGATCATTCGAGTGTGCCGGGCCGGCCGTGGTCGAGTCGATTACGCGCGAGGTAACCGGATTGCGGGCCATCGGTCCTGGTCAGCAGCGCCGGATGACTCTGTGCGGCGTGGCCCGCGACTGGCAGGCTTGGAGACAGCCTTCCCTGGATGCGCAGTCGGGTCACACCGGCGAGAAACGGAACAGCCGCCGTGACTGGCAGGCACTCGGCAGTACAGCATGGGCGATGGCGAGGGTTCGATTCCCTCGCGGGGCACAAACCGATCAGTCGCACGTCCCGTTCGCGTTGTAGAAGCCAGGACCGGCCAGTCCTGGACCGGTGATCTGCGGGCGGTTCGCGCCACCGCCTGAGGCGTAGACGGTGTCGAACCACTGGGTGAAGAAGGCGTCCAGGCGGGCACTGCACGCAGCGCTCTGATCAGGCATCCATGCGTGGAACGCAGCCTCCAGCTGAGCCTCAGTGATGCTCGCGCCGCCGAAGTCGTGCTGGATCTGCTTCATCGCGCTGGTGAAGTTCGCCTTGCCGAGGATCTGGCGCAGCGCTATGTACGCCGTGCCGGGCCGCGTGTAGGTCGTGCTCCCCGCGAACAGCCGGGCGGGCGTCGGGTCAGACGGCGCGGCGGTCCAGAGGCTGCCGGTGTTCGCGTAGTTCCGGTTGAACTGATCGACCAGGCTCTGCTCGAATGCGGCATCGCCGGCCGGCGTGCCCGCGCCGCCGGCAGCCGTCTGCGCGTTGCGGGCGTTGAACAGGTACTCGCCGAGCGTGGCCATGCCTTCCTTGAAGAAGGTCAGGTTGTAGTTGGCCTCGGTGACGTTGTCGCCCCACCACTGGTGCATGTTCTCGTGATGGAACGTGCGCAGGCCGATCGAACCGCCCTGGAAGGTGATCATGGTTTGCATCTCCTCCTCGAACCCGGCCTCGGGGATGCCGACGAGGACGCCGTCAGACGTGTACGGGAACGGGCCGTTGAACCGGGTCTGGAAGTCGGTGATGTCCTGCTGCTGGTCCATGATCGCGAGGTTGGCCTGCTTCTGCGCGTCGTCGATGGCGCTCGCCTGCGCCTCGTAGTACCGGATGCCGTCGTCGGCGTCGCGCCAGGTCAGGTCGTAGTTGCCGACGCTGTTCTCGACCAGGTAGTTCGCGATCGGGGCCGGCGAGTGCCAGTGGAACGTGGTGGAGCCCTCGCGGAAGAGGGCGTCCGGTGCGTTGCGCACGGTGGAGAGCAGCATGCCGTTGGCGATCGCGGTCCGGCCCGCGTTGACCGTGTCGAAGAAGTCGTAGGTCGGCTTCGCGCTCGGATGGTCGTTGAGCGGCATCCAGTCCTCGGTGCCCACCGGCTCGGTGGTGACGAAGCCGCCGTCGCCCGGAGGCTCGTTGTTGCGGAACCAGCCCTCAGTCGAGCCGTCGCCGTCAGTGTGCACGCCCGGACGGCCGGTGTAGAACACGGTGACCTTGAGCAGCGTGCCGGGCTTGATGTTCGCCGGCGGGGTGATCACCAGCTTGTTCGCCGGGCACGGGTCGCCGTTCTGCGCGTTCACGTCGTTGCCGGTGACCGCCGGGGTGCACGCCGGCGGCAGCGGGTTGTTGTCCTTGCCGCCGACCGGGTCGACCTGGCCGGCCTGGTGCGCCCGCGGGTCTGGGTCGTCCTGCCCGTTGGGGTCGCCCGGATAGGTCGGCTGGACGAACTTGTAGGCGGCGGTAACGCCGTCAACGAGGACGCGGTCGACCTCCATCTTCGGGCCGTCGTTCCTGTCCACACTGGTGCGTTCGAAGTCCAGGCTGAAATCGGTCAGACACTGCATCGCTCGGACCGTCAGCTCGACGTGGTTGCCGGGCCGGAACTGGTTCGCCTTCGCGTCGTAGACCATGTGCACGTCCGTGTGCAGGCTCCGGTAGCCGCCGTTGCCGGTCTCCGGATATACGTGGTCGCCGAAGTGCGACAACGTGTGCGCGCCCGAGCTGCAGTGCGGCGGTGCGGCGTTCGACGGCGCCGCGTTGGCCGTGCCGGCCCGTGCGACGCCGAGTGCGGCGAGCGTCAGCCCGCACACGGCGGCGACGCGAATCCGCTGACTGATCATGTTCGGCCTCCTAGGGTGATGCGTCCGAGTCCGGGGGATACCAAGCTGCCGAGCCACACGGTGCCGTTCGCCTCGTGCACACCGGTGACCATGTGGAACCACGGGTGATCTGCCTGCAGGTCGTGCACGAGCACGCCATTCGCGTCGTACGCCTGCACCCAGACGGTCCTGCGCTGGCGGGGCTGCAGCTTCTCGGGTACGCGCCAGGTGATGCGACGCAGTACGGGTGGCAGCGGAAGCAGCGCGTCGAGCATCGGATTGCGCGGGCTCGGCAGAGCCACCCAGACGAGACCGTCGCTGCCGGTGCTGATGTTGTCGGGGAACCCGGGCAGGTTGTCGACGAGCACGTCCCGCTCGCCTTGGCGCTCGCCGGACAGCCAGAGCCGGATCAGGCGGTAGCAACCCATCTCGGCGACCACGACGGATGCCTCGTCCGGCGCGAGGGCGACTCCGTTCGCGAACTGCATGCCGTCGAGCAGGACGTCGACGCCGCCGTCCGGCGCGCGTCGCAGCAACCGTCCGGTGCCGGTGTGCGCCAGCAACTCGCCGCGGTAATGGTCCAGGCCGAACCGGGTCGAGCTGTCGGTGAAGTAGACCGTGCCGTCGCGGCCGACAGCCGAGTTGTTGCAAAACATCATGGGCGCGCCGCCCACGCGGTCGACGAGTGTGCGCACCTTGCCGCTGGACGCCTCGACGCTCAGCACACCACGGCGCGCGTCGCAGACCAGCACGTCGCCACCAGGGTCGAGCTCGACGCCGAGCGGGCGGCCTTCGGTGTCGCCCACCAGGTCGACGTGTTGCCCGTCCGATGCCACCCGCAGGATCCGCCCGTCGGCAACACCCACGATCGCGTTGCCGTCGTCGTCGACGGTGACGTCCTCGGGGCCGCGTCCGGGCAAGTCGAAAACGCGCAGCTCGACGGGCACCGGGCCGTGCCGCCGCTTCGCGCGTGCGGGCGCTTTTGGCGGGCGCCAGACGGTCGGCTCAAGCGGCGGCTTGCGCATGACGGACTCCGTTACACGGGTGGGTCCGGATCGTACTGAATCTCGCGTTTGGTGCGTCTCGCCGCATCGGCCGAATCCAGCCGGACGAGGAGGTGCAGCGCCATGTCGATACCGGCCGAGACCCCGGCGGAGGTGATCAGGTCGCCATCATCGACGTAGCGCGCGTCCGGGCGGATCTCGATCGTGCCGTCGAGGGCGGCGAGCTCGTCCAGGTTCTCCCAGTGCGTCGTGGCCGGCCGCTCGCGCAACAGCCCGGCGGCGGCGTAGACGAGCGCGCCGGTGCAGACGCTCGTCATGAGCGTGCCGCCGCTCGCGAGCGCGCGCAGCCGGTCGTGCAGGGGCTCGTCGGCGCCGAGCAGGGCGCGCGTGCCGCGGCCGCCCGGCATGATGATCACGTCGATCTGGCCGGCGTCGTCCCAGGTCCGGTCGGGAAGCACCCGAAGGCCCTTGGCCGCGGTGACCGGATCGAGGGACGTGGCGACGGTGAACACCTCAGCGTCCGCGGCGACCTCGCGGGCCCAGTACGCGAGCACCTCCCACGGGCCGGCGAAATCCAGCTCCTCGACGCCGTCGAACAGGGCGATCGCGATTCGCATCCGGTGACCGTATCCGGTCGGTGGTGTGTGGGATGTTTCGCACTGGAGACCACTGCCACATTGCTACTCGTCAGTAGCATGGGCAGTATCTGCACCACGTTGCTCCCATCCGAGCACGTGAGATCCCGATTCGGAGAGGTCAGTCGCAGGCATGAACATTGTGGTGCTGGTCAAGCAGGTGCCCGACACTTCGGCCGAGCGCAGGCTCGACCCGTCCGACAACACCCTCGACCGTGAATCCGTCGACGCCGTCATCAACGAGATCGACGAGTACGCGATCGAGGAGGGCCTGCTGCTCAAGGAGGCGCATGGCGGCGAGGTCACAATCCTGACCGTCGGCCCCGAGCGCGCCACCGAGTCGATCCGCAAGGCGCTCTCGATGGGTGCCGACAAGGCGGTCCACGTGAGCGACCCGGCGATCCACGGGTCGGACGCGATCCAGACCGCGAAGGTGATCGCCAAGGCGCTCGGCACCCTGGAGTGGGACCTCGTGATCGCCGGATCGGAGGCAACCGACACGCGCGTCTCCGTGGTGCCGGCACTGGTTGCAGAGGCGCTCGGCGTCACGCAACTCTCGCAGGCGCGCAAGGTCACGGTCGACGGGCCGACCGTGACGATCGAGCGGCTCAGCGATACCGGGTACGACGTCGTGCAGGGCGCGACCCCTGCGGTGATCAGCGTCGTCGAGAAGATCAACGAGCCGCGTTACCCGTCGTTCAAGGGCATCATGGCCGCCAAGAGCAAGCCGGTGCAGACGTTGACGACCGCTGACCTGGGTCTCGGCGCCGACGAGGTCGGCCTGGCAACCGCCGCGACGCAGGTGCTGTCGTTCGAGGTCGCGCCGCCGCGGCAGGCCGGCCAGATCGTCAAGGACGAAGGCGACGGCGGACAGAAGATCGCAGAGTTCCTGGCGTCCAAGAAGCTGGTCTGAGGAGATACGTCAATGGCAGAGGTACTTGTTCTGGTCGACTCGGCGGACGGTGCCGTCAAGAAGTTGACGCTCGAACTGCTCACCGTCGCTCGCACGATCGGCGAGCCGAGCGCGGTCGTGATAGGGGCTCCCGGCGTGGCGGCTGGGCTCAACGCGACGCTTGCGGAGTACGGGGCAGCCAAGGTCTACATCGCCGAGAGCGACGAGATCGACGGCTACCTGGTCGCGCCGAAGGCCGAGGTGCTGGCGTCGATCGTCTCGCAGGCGGCGCCCGCGGCGGTGCTCGTCGCGTCGACCAGCGAGAACAAGGAGGTTGCAGCGCGGCTCGCGTTCAAGATCGGCAGCGGAGTGCTGACCGATGCGGTCACCGTGAACGCCGACGCCAGCGCCGTCCAGAGCATCTTCGGCGGCGGCGTCACGGTGCAGTCGAAGGTCGGCACGGGCGTGCCGGTCATCACCGTGCGCGCCAACGCCGTAGCGCCGGAGCCGGCAGCCGGCGCAGCCGAGCAGGTGCCCGTAGCCGTCGAGATCTCCGAGAACGCCAAGGCCGCGAAGGTCCTCGACCGGGTCGTCGAGGCGACAGGCTCGCGGCCCTCTCTCAGCGACGCGTCGGTCATCGTCTCAGGCGGACGCGGCGTGGGCGGCGCCGAGAACTTCTCCGTCATCGAGGCGCTGGCCGACTCGCTCGGCGCTGCGGTCGGTGCCTCGCGGGCGGCGACGGACGCAGGATGGGTACCGCACCAGATGCAGGTCGGCCAGACCGGCGTGACGGTGTCCCCGCAGCTCTACGTCGCGGTCGGCATTTCGGGCGCGATCCAGCACCGAGCCGGCATGCAGACGTCGAAGACGATCGTCGCCATCAACAAGGACCCCGAGGCGCCGATCTTCGAGCTCGCCGACTTCGGCGTCGTCGGTGACCTGTTCTCCGTCGCGCCCCAGCTCACCGAAGAGCTGACGAAGCGCAAAGGTTGACAACTGCCCGATCGGGCAGTCTGGCATTGATTCACTTCCGCCATGCCACGCGTTTGGCTCACACTCTTCGGGTGCGCGAGCAGCCGAAGAGCATGTACTGGGACCTCGCCGAGGCGGCCTGGGTGGTCGCCGACGACGAGGCGCCCGCGCAACCGAACCACGTCGAGGACGAGCCGGCGAGCCTGCCGGAGTTGGTCGATTTGCCGGCCGATTGACCTTAAGCACGGTTGAGCTTGCATGCTGTCGGGGTGACGACGGCCTCTGCAGCGCAAGCGCCCGTCGCTCGGTCGATCTTCGCGCCGGCCTACCGCAGCACCACCGGCGGCATTCTCATCCTGGTCACGCTGCTCGCGTTCGAAGCGATGGCGGTACCTGCCGCCCTGCCGACCGCGGCGCGCGAACTGCACGGGATCGGCGCGATCGGGTGGGCGTTCACCGCGTTCCTGGTCGCGAACGTGGTGGGCCTGGTGGTGTCCGGGCAGGTCTGCGACGCGCGCGGGCCTCGGGCGCCGTTGGTGGCCGGGCTGCTGGCGTTCCTCGCGGGCCTGGTCGTCTCGGGCACGGCGCCCTCGATGGCGCAGCTCGTGGCCGGACGCTGCGTGCAAGGCCTCGGCGGCGGGCTGATGATCACCGCCGTCTACGTGGTGCTCGGCGGGGCGTATCCCGAGCAGTTGCGGCCGCGGGTCTTCGCGGCGATGTCGTCGGCCTGGGTGGTGCCAGCGCTGCTCGGCCCGGTCGTGGCGGGCGCCCTGGCCCAGCACGCGAGCTGGCGATGGGCATTCCTCGGACTCGTGCCGTTCGTCGTGGTCGGCGCTTTGCTGATGGTGCCGGTGCTGCGCGGGTTCGCCGGGCCTGCGGCGTCGGCGAGCCGGGCGGCCGGCCCGAAGCGCATCCTGCATGCCCTGGCCGTGGCCGTCGGGGTCGCCGCGCTCGAGGCGGCCGGGCAGCACCCGTCGGCGGTATCGGTACTGGCGGCCCTGCTCGGCGCAGTGGCCTTGGTCTGGGGGCTGCGCACGCTGCTGCCACCCGGAACGGCGCGCGTGCGTCGGGGCGTCGCCGCGCCGATCGCCATGCGTGGGCTGCTCGCCGGGTCGCTGTTCGGGGTCGAGTCGATGGTGCCCCTGACGATGTCCGTGCAGCACGGCTTCGGGGCGATCGCGGCCGGCCTGCCGCTGGTCGTATCCGGGCTGCTGTGGTCGGGCGGGTCGTGGTGGCAGGGACGCGACCACGCCGACGACGGCCCGGATCGCCGCGTCCGGCTGATCCGGGCCGGCTTCGGATTCGTCGCCACCGGCGCGGCGCTCACGGCGCTCGTCGCGCATCCGGACGTGCCGGGCTGGCTGATCTTCCCGGCCTGGGGGCTCGCCGGTCTCGGTGCGGGCCTGAGCATGTCCAGCCTCGGCGTGCTGATGCTCCGGTACACGACGGACGCCGACCGCGGCGCCGACTCGGCGGCGCTACAGCTCTCCGACACGGTGTCGAGCGCGCTAACGACCGGTCTGGCCGGCGTGCTGGTCGCCGCCGCGGCGCGTGGCGTCCTCGGCTACGCGGCGGCGTTCACGGTGCTCGATCTGGCGATGGTGGCGGTGGCGGTGACCGGCATTGCCGTGGCCGGCCGGGCCCGCGCTCCGGTTTTGGCCGACCAGACCGCTATATGAGGTGCGCGCGGCCAAAAGCGGATCAGACCAGCTGGCGCGCGATCATCTCGCCGATCGGGATCGCCGCCGTGGCTGCGGGCGACGGCGCGTTGCAGAGGTGCAGCGTGCGGGGCGTCTCGGCGAACAGGAAGTCGTGCACGAGCGTGCCGTCGCGCAGCACCGCCTGCGCCCGGATGCCCGCGGGCTCGGGCAGCAGGTCATCGAGGGTCAGCTCTGGGCAGTACTTGTGGCACTCGCGCAGGTAGCTGCGCTTGGAGATCGAGTTCCGCATTTCGCGCGCCCCGGTTCGGACGTTGTGGCGGGCCAAGTGCCACATGCCGGGAAAGCGCAGGTACTCGCCCACGTCGCGGCGCCGGAACGACCCTTTGCGGTACCCCTCGCGGGCGAAGCCGAGCACGGCGCTCGGGCCGACCGTGACCCCGCCCCCGATCATCCGGGTGAGGTGTACGCCGAGGAAGGGCAGGTCCGGGTTCGGGATCGGGTAGATCAGGTGCGTCACGATCCCGTCGCGGGATGCCGGCAGGCGGTAGTACTCGCCGCGGAACGGGACGATCTGGAAGTCGATCGGCGCTCCGGCCATGCGGGCTAGCCGGTCAGCCTGCAGCCCGCCGCAGACGACGAGCCGCTTCGCGATGAAATGCCGCCCGCCGGCGACAACCGTCACGTCGTCGGCGGTCTCGCTGATGGCGGTGACCTCGGTGCCGAGCTCGATCTTCACGCCGCGGTCGCGCACCACGTCGCCGATCGCCCGGGCGACGGCGCCGAAGTCGGTCATTGCGGTGGCCGCCACGAACAATGCGCCCACGCCGCGGATGTGCGGCTCGCGCCGCCTCAGCTCGGCGGCGTCGATGCGCTCGACCTCGATGTCGTTGTGGCGGGCGCGGTCGAACAGCGCGTCCATCCGCGACGCCTCGGCCGGGTCGGTTGCGACGAGCAGCTTGCCGCAGACGTCGATCGGGATACCGTGCCGTGCCGCGAAGTCCTTGGTGGCCTGGGCACCGCGCCGGCACAGTTCGGCCTTCATGCTGCCCGGGGCGTAGTAGATGCCCGCGTGCACCACCCCGCTGTTGTGCCCGGTCTGGTGGACGCCCAGCTCGGCCTCCTTCTCCAGCAGCACGACGCTCGCGTCCGGGCGCGCCTCGAGGATCTGCATGGCTGTGGCCAGCCCGACGATGCCACCACCGATGACGCAGTAGTCGTAGATCACGCGAGTCCTCTGCTGTCGCAACGCGGGGCCGGAATCATCGTAGGAGCAGGCCGTAAGCTTGGCCCGATGCCCTACCTCGACCACGCTGCCACGACGCCGATGCGGCCGGAGGCCATCGAGGCCGTGACGGCGGCGATGGCCGAGCTCGGGAACCCGTCGTCGTTGCACGGTTCGGGCCGTCACGCCAGGCGCCGAGTCGAGGAATCTCGCGAGCAGCTTGCAGCCACGCTGGGCGCACGCCCCTCGGAGGTCGTCTTCACCGGCGGCGGCACGGAGTCCGACAACCTGGCGCTGAAGGGCATGTTCTGGGCACGCCGCGACGCCGATCCGCGGCGGCGCCGGGTGATCGTGAGCGCTGTCGAGCATCACGCCGTCCTCGACGCCGCCGGCTGGCTGGCCGCGCACGAGGGGGCGGAGATCACCTGGCTCGAGGTTGACGACACCGGCCTGGTCGCTCGCGCTGCGCTGCGTGATGCACTCACCGACGACGTCGCGCTGGTCAGCGTGATGTGGGCCAACAACGAGGTGGGCACGGTCGAGCCGGTGCGCGAGCTGGCCGAGATCGCGCACGAGTACGGCATTCCGTTCCACACCGACGCCGTGCAGGCCGTCGGGGCGGTGCCCGTCGACTTCGCAGCGTCCGGCGCGGACGCGCTGACCATGACCGGGCACAAGCTCGGCGGCCCGCCCGGGGCAGGCGCGCTGCTGCTGCGCCGCGACGCGACGCCCGTGCCGCTGCTGCACGGCGGCGGCCAGGAACGCGACGTTCGATCGGGCACGGTCAACGTTCCGGGCACGGTCGGGCTCGCCGCCGCGGCTGCCGCCGCCGTCCGAGACCGGGTGGACGAGTCGGCGCGGCTGGCCACGCTGCGGTCGCGGCTGATCGACGGCGTACGAGCCGTAGCGCCCGACGTCATCGTCAACGGCCATCCGGACGATCACCTGCCCGGTATCGCGCACCTGTCCTTCCCGGGCTGCGAGGGCGACTCGCTGCTCATGCTGCTCGACGCGCGCGGGATCGAGTGCTCGACCGGCTCGGCCTGCTCGGCGGGCGTCGCGCAGCCCTCGCACGTGCTGATCGCAATGGGCGCCGGCGCCGACTGCGCGCGGAGCTCGCTGCGCTTCTCACTCGGCCACACCTCGACCGAAGCCGACGTGGACGCCGTGGTCGACGAGATCGGCCCGGTCGTCGAGCGGGCGCGCCGCGCCGGGGTCGGCACGGTCGCGTGATGAAGGTTCTTGCCGCGATGAGCGGCGGCGTCGACTCCGCGGTGGCGGCCGCGCGCGCCGTCGATGCCGGGCACGACGTCACGGGCGTGCACCTGGCCCTGTCGGCCGCGCCGTCGACGCTGCGCCACGGCGCACGCGGCTGCTGCACGCTCGAGGACGCCAACGACGCGCGCCGCGCCGCCGACGTGCTCGGAATTCCCTTCTACGTATGGGATCTCGCCGAGCGCTTCCGTGCCGACGTGATCGACGACTTCGTCGCCGAGTACGCGGCCGGGCGCACTCCGAACCCGTGCCTGCGCTGCAACGAGAAGATCAAGTTCGCGGCCGTGCTCGATCGCGCGCTCGCGCTCGGCTTCGACGCCGTCGTGACGGGCCACCACGCAAGGCTGTCGGGGGGCACGCTGATGCGCTCGGTCGACGCGGCCAAGGACCAGTCCTACGTGCTGGCCGTGCTGACCCGGTCGCAACTGGCCGATGCGATCTTCCCGCTCGGCGACTCGACGAAGACCCAGGTGCGCGCCGAGGCTGCTGAGCGCGGTCTGGCCGTCGCCGACAAGCCCGACTCACATGACATCTGCTTCATCGCCGACGGCGACACCCGCGGCTTCCTGTCCCGCCGCCTCGGCGAGCAGGCCGGACCGATCGTCGACGTGACGAGCGGCGAGGTCGTCGGTGAGCACGCCGGCTCGTTCGCGTTCACCGTCGGCCAGCGGCGTGGCCTGCGGCTGCAGCGCCCGGCACCGGGCGGCGAGCCGCGATACGTACTGTCGATCCAGCCGAAGTCGAACACCGTCGTCGTCGGCCCGGGCGAGATGCTCGACGCCGGCGAGGTCGTTGCTGACCGTCCACTGTGGACAACGGGCGAGCCACCCGGTGAGGCGTTCGAATGCCTCGTTCAGCTTCGGGCGCACGGCATGGTGACGCCGGCCCGTGTCGAGGTGTTGAGCGACCGCGTGGTTGCGCACCTGCACGGTTCGCAACGCGGCGTGGCAGCCGGCCAGGCGCTCGTGATGTACGACGGCGACGTCGTGCTCGGCTCGGCGACGATTTCGGCCGCGCACCGGGTCGCAGCCGGCACGTGACCCGTCCGTGGCCGCCCGGCAGCGCGACCGGCATCGGCTCGCTGCCCGGCACCGAGATCGCCGAGGCGCTGCGGCTCGCCTTCGACGAGCTGCCCGACCTGCCGCACCTGCCCGAGCTTCCCGCCCGCGGCGCCGGCGCCGACATGATCGGGCGCGGCGCGACGTTCCTGGCTGAACTTCCGGTCGAGATCCAGCCTTCCGGTTGGCGACTGACCGCGCATCCGGGGCGCGACCTGCGGCGAGCGCGCGACTTCCTGGCCCGCGACCTGGATGCGTTGGAGCGCCACGCCGACGGGTACGACGGCGCGCTGAAAGTGCAACTCGTCGGCCCGTGGACGCTCGCCGCCGGCGTGGAGCTGCCGTCCGGGCATCGCGTCGTCTCCGACCACGGCGCGGTGCGCGATCTCGCCGCGGCGCTCGGCGAAGGCCTGCGCGCGCACCTGGCAGATCTCACCCAGCGGTTGCCCTCGGCGTCCCTCGTCGTGCAGCTGGACGAGCCGTCGATACCGGCGGTCCTCGCGGCGGCGGTACGTACGCCGTCCGGATTCGGCACGGTGCGCTCGGTCGAGGCGAGCGTCGTCGAGCAGCGGCTGCGCGACGTGCTGGACGTCGTCCCGAGCGGTGCACGCGTCGTGCACTGCTGTGCCACCGGCGCGCCGGTCGCGTTGCTGCGTGCCGCCGGGGCCGACGCGGTCTCGCTCGACGCGTCCCTGCTCGGCGACCGCGACATCGACGCGCTCGGTGAGGCGGTCGATGCCGGGACGTCCGTGTTGCTGGGCGTGGTTCCCGGCGTCGATGCCGAGATCACGCTCGACGCGGTGCTCGATCGCATACTCCGAATGTGGCGGGCGCTCGGCTTCCCCGACGAGCAGCTCGCCGAGTCGGTCGTGCCCACGCCCGCGTGCGGGTTGGCCGGCGCGAGCCCGTCCTATGTGCGCCGCGCGCTGGCGGTCCTGCGCGACGTCGGAACCGCGCTTCGCGATAAGTCATGATGTATCCGCGTGCGGGCGGGAACCGTGTGCGTTCCGTGATCAGTTCGTAGTCCACCTCCGGAGAGCAGTGACTAGCGTCGCGGAGGGGTTGGCAACCGGTGAGCCGGAGGGCGACAGTGCGGATCGGGCGTGACGGCGTTACCGGTCATGCCCTGCAGCACCGCTCCGGTCAGGCCGTCGCGCTCTTCGTCCTCTCGCTGCTGGGCGTCGCCGCGTGCGCATTCGGCCCGCTGTACGAGCGGGCCGTCGAAGGCGCCCAGCTCAAGACGACTCTCGCCAGTACGCCCATCCTCAGTCGCGGCCTCGTCGGGCGCACAACGCCCGCCGCAAGAACGTCCGACATGTTCGCTTCGGCCGCGAACATACGTCATTTCTACAGCCCGCCGGTTGCCTCGGACCGGCTCGCGGTGACCTACGCCAGGCACGACATCAAGCTGGTCGGCGACATCATCAGCCGCACCGGTCAGTGCGGGCACCTGCCGGTGACCACCGGACGTTGCCCGGCTTCGGCCTTCGAAGTCGTCGCGAGCAACTCGAGCGCCAAGGCGCTCGGACTGCGCGTCGGAAACCAGATTCTCGTCACTGCCGCTCCGGCGGCGGGCGCGACCTCGGCGGCAGGCGGGGGCTACGGGCTCTCGCCGGTGCACTTCCGGGTCAAGATCGTCGGTCTTTACGGGTCTTACAACGCCCACGACGAGTACTGGTTCGACCACGGGTACTTCACGAAAGCGGGGGTGCAGCTGGTCCAGGTCGGCCTGGACTCGTACTACGTCCCCGATGCACTGCTCGCCGGCGAGGGCTTCGGTGCCGCCGTCCCGGCGTCGCTGCCGGTGAGCACCCGGCTCGAGGCGTCGCTGAAGGTGAACCGGGTCGGCCTCGACGACATGTCCGCCTTGCGGGCGGGTCTCGCCGCACTGGCCAAGCCGACCGCGGACGCTGGAGCGGTCCAGGTGACCTCGAACCTGAGCGGCGCGTTCGACCAGGTCGAGAGCGGGCGGCGAGCGGCCCGCTCGGTCATTCCCGCATTCGCCGGTGAGCTGGCGCTGTTGTTGCTCGTCGTGATCGGCATCGTCGTCGTGGCCGGTGCCGACCAGCGACGGCCGGAGTTCGCCCTGGCGCGGTTGCGGGGGAGCAGCACGGCTCGCACGGCGCGGCGGTTCTGCGCCGAGCTCGGCGTGCCGGTCCTGCTCGGCGTGATCCCCGGGCTGCTCGTGGCGTGGCTGACCTGCGAGGCGGCGTGCCGGTGGTGGCTGTCCGGTGTGGTGCATCCCGAGCTGCGGGTGCCGGTGCTGGCTGCGGCCGGCGCCGGTGTGGCGGTCGAGTTGGCGATCATCGCCGTGGTGGCCCGGGCCACCGCGAAGCGCCCCGTCCACGACCTGATCCGCAAGGGTCCCGTACGCACCTCAGGACGTGCCGCGAAGGTAGCGGAGGCGGGGATTGCCGCGGCGGCGATCGCCGGCACGGTCGTGGTGCTCTCCGGCGATCGGCACAACGCGGTCGCCATCATCACGCCGGGCCTGATCGCGCTGCTCGCAGGCATGCTGCTCAGCCATCTGCTCGCCTTGTTCGCACGCGTCGCCGGTCGTCGTGCGCTGTGGCGGGGACGGCTCGCAGCCGGCGTGGCCGGGTTGCGGATCGCGAGACGTCCCGCCGTGCGGCGCATCGTCGTCCTGCTGTGCGTCGCGTCCGCCCTGGCAGTGGCGGCGGCTGACGAGTGGCGGGTCTCGGCGCGTAACCGGTCCGTTCGAGCCGATGCCGAGGCGGGCGCGACCGTCACCCTCGCGGTGCGGGCCCCCAGCGTCAAGGCGCTGCAAGACGCCGTCGCCGCCGCCGATCCGTCCGGCCGGTATGCGACCCCGGTCGTCATCCAGCAGCCGCCCGACGGCCCTGCCGTCGTCGCGGTGCAGCCGGCGTCGTTCGCGCGGATCGCCGGATGGGGATGGCCGCGAGACCGGCTCACGCCGGCCATGACGGATGCGCTCACACCTGCCCGGCCCGAACCGATCACGCTCACCGGTACGTCGGTGCAGCTACGGCTCGCGAACGAGTCGCTCGCCCGCCGCAGGCTCTCTGCTGCCGGGTCGCCGGCACCGGTGTCGTTGCAGCTGCGCCTGCGCCGGGCTTCCGGCGGGGGCGCAGACGTGCGCGTGGGCCCGCTGCCTTCGGGCAGCCACGGATCCGTGGTGCTTTCCGCGCCGATTCCCTGCGTGGACGGTTGCCGGCTCTCGCAGCTGACCGTCTTCCGCGGGACGGCCGATTCGGACGGCGTCCGGCTCGACGCGACGATCGCCGGGCTCTACTCCGGCACCACCGGGGCGCTGCGCCCGGTTCGGCTCGGCGCGGCCGGCGAGTGGGCCGAGGCCACCCCGGAGACGTCCGCGATCGACGGGTCGGCCGAGACGATCTCGCTCGGCGACACCGGAGGCGGCCTGGGCCTCTCGTTCTTCAACAGCGGCGCTCCCGCAGCGCTTCAGCACCTCGACGTCCCGATCGCGCTGCCCGCGATCACGACCGGCGAGGTCGCCGACGACCTCGACGCGCACGGGTTCCTGTCCGCGAACAACATCGACGCCACCCCGACGGCGTTCCGCCCGGTCGGCCACCTCGCGTTCGTGCCGGGCAGCGTCGGGTCGGCGGTGCTCGTCAACCTCGATCTCGCGGCGGCTGTCGCGGCGCCGACGCTGGCCGACAGCGATACCGCCGTGTGGCTCGGCGCCGACGACGCGACCCGCGAACGGGCGCTCGTCGCCACGCTGCACCAGCACGGGGTCAGCGTCGTGTCGCGAGACGACGCGGCGCGCCGTCGTGCCGCTCTCGCCGCGACCGCTCCGGCCTGGGCCATGCAGGTCGCCCTGATCGCCGCCCTGCTTGCCGTGCTGATCGCCGCGCTGCTCGTCGTGATCTCGGCGACGATGTCGCGGCGCGAGCGGGCCGCCGACGCGTCCGCGCTCGGCCTCGTCGGTGTCGGCTGGGCGACGCTGCGCCGCGCCACGTTGCTCGAGCACGTCGTCGTGGCGGTCGCCGGCGTGGTAGCGGGCAGCGCCGTCGGCGTTGTCGGAGCGCAGCTCGCGCTGCCTGCGACGCCGATCTTCCTGGCCGGGCTCGGAGCGCCCGGGATCGTGCGGTATGCGGCGTGGGGCGCGATCCTGCTCGCCGCGGCGTACACGCTGGCCGCGCTGGTGGCTGCCGGCGCGGCGGCCAGCCTCGCTCTCACCCGGCGAATCGCACCCCTCGCAGACGCCGAGCGGTGAGCGACCCGACCGTGACCGGCAGGCCGTGCCCGGACCGTGCGCATACCGTGACCGCCCTGTTGCCCGGTAGGTTCCGGTGGCGGTTAGCGTCCGGACAAGGATGATCGAGTCGGGCTAAGGGGAGGCATTGGCAGGCATCGGGAGCGGGCGGCTGACCACCGGCGCCCTCCGCTATCGCGCCGGCCAGGCGGTGGCCCTGTTCGTCCTCTCACTGCTGGGCGTTGCCGCCTGCGCGTTCGGGCCGCTGTACGAGCGGGCCGTCGAGCACGCGTCGCTGCGCCTCACCCTCACCAACACGCCGATCTTCAGCCGGGGACTGAGCGTGCGCGCTGTATCCTCGACCGGCTCGCTGGACTCGCTGCTTCCGGCCGAGCCGATGCGCCGCTTCTATCGCGAGCCGGTGACCTCGGTCGACATGGCCGTCGACTACGTCGTCGGCCGGGAACCAGTCTCCGGCGTGATCGTCAACCGCACCGACGAGTGCGCACACCTTCGGCTCGACGCAGGGCGCTGCGCGACCCGGCCGGGCGAGGTGATGGCGAGCACGTCCGCGGCCCGCGCGCTGCGGATGGCGCTCGGGCAGCGCCTCCCGATCACGGTCAGCCCGCCAGGAGGCGATCGCCTGACAGCGGGCAGCTTGACCATCGTGGGGTTCTACCGCCCCTACGACCCGCACGATGACTACTGGTTCGACCGCGACTACGCGTCGGCAACGGGCGGCGCCTCGGACAACAACGCAGCCACGAGTGGTGGCGCGTTGTTCGCGACGAGCGGATTCGTCGAGGACATTTCGGCGCAGGTTGCCGCTGCGCAGAAGGGGGTCAACCCGCCGGACACGCCGCCGGACCTGCTGTATGTCACCGAGACCGACCTCGCGCTACGCGTCGACCAGGTCGACCTGGACAACGCGGGCGCGCTGCGAACCGAGATCGCACGCGTCATCGCCGTCGACAAGACGACCGATCCCGATGTCGACGTCCAGTCGTCCTTTCCGGACGCGCTCGATCAGGTCGACCGCGGCCGCCGGCAGGCGAGGTCTGTGATCCCGGCGTTCGCGATCGAGCTGGCCCTGCTCGTCCTGGTCGTCGTCGGCATCGTCGTCGTCGCGGTCGCCGACCAGCGCCGGCCGGAGTTCGCCCTCGGCCGGCTGCGCGGGCGCAGCGCAGCCGGGTCGGCGCGCCTGCTCGATCGCGAGTTCGGCACTGCCGTGCTGCTGAGCGTCGTTCCCGGAGTGCTGCTCGCGTGGTATGTGTGCGATCTGGCCTGCCGCTGGTGGCTGTCGGGCGGAGCCCGGCCGGAGCTCCGCTGGCCGGTGCTCGCGGCAGCCGGATCGGCCGTGCTCGCCGAGCTGGTCATCATCGCGGTCGCGGCATGGCTGACCGCGCGCAAGCCCGTGCACGACCTGCTGCGCCGGGTGGCCCCGCGGACCTCGCGGCAGGGGGTCGGCGCCGTCGAAGCGGCGGTCGCGGCTGCAGCGGTCGCCGGGACGTTCGTGGTGCTCTCCGGCGACGGCGAGAACGCGGTCGCCGTGTTGACGCCGGGGTTCATCGCGCTGCTCGCCGGGCTGCTCGTCAGTCGGTTGCTCGCGTGGTCAGGGCGGGTCGCCGGGCAGCGCGCGTTCCTGCGCGGACGAGTGGCGAGCGGGCTGGCCGGGTTGCAGATCGCCAGGCGTCCCGGCGTGCGCCGGGTCGTCACGCTGCTGTGCGTCGCGACCGCGCTGATCGTGTCGGCGGCCGATCAGTGGCGTGTGTCCGACCGCAATCGATCCGTGCGAGCCGGCGCTGACATCGGGGCCAGCGTGGTGCTCACCGTCCATACGCCGAGCGCGGGAACGCTGTCTTCGGCGGTCGCTGCGGCCGACCCGGACGGCCGGTACGCGACCCCGGTCGTGGCCCAGCGGCCGGTGAACGGCCCGCCGGTCCTGGCGGTCGAGCCGTCGTCGTTCGCCCGGGTCGCCGCGTGGGGCTGGGATCGAGATCGGCCGGCGCCGGCGCTGATGTCCGGGTTGCGACCGCAGCGACCGCGGCCGATCTCGTTCACCGGCACGTCGCTGCAACTGCGGCTGAGCGTGGACCTCAAGCGCGAGCCCGACCCGGCGGCCGACATCGTCCCACCGCATCCGAGCCCCGTCTTCTTGCTCGTCAGCCTGCGCCGAAGCGATGGCGAGGCGGTAGACGCGAAGCTCGGCCCCCTACCGGAAGGCACCGGCCGGCCCGCGATGCTGTCGACCGCCGTGGCATGTGAGAGCACCTGTCGCCTGTCGCAGATCGGTCTGCTGCGCACCAACGGCGACGGCGAGCTGATCGAGTTCGCCGCGCGGATCAACGGGGCGTACGCCGGCAACGCCGGCCAGTTGCAACATGTCGATCTCGGTAGCGCCGCCCAGTGGGCCGAGGCAACGCAGGAGACCACGAACTCCCAAGGCATGCAGCAGATCCACGTCGACTCGGTACGGGGGTCGTTGACGCTGAGTGGCCAGAACTCCGGAGCGTTGGCTACGGTCCAGCACCTCGCCGCGCCGATCGCGCTGCCGGCGGTCGTGGCCGGCGCGGTGCCCGACGACCGCGACGACCGGGGATACCTCAGCGACAACGGCATCGACGGCATCGCGACTCCGTACAAGCCGATCGGGACGCTGCCGCTACTGCCTGGTGCCGGCGGGCCGGCGTTCCTGGTCGATCTCGACACCGCGGCGGCGCTGGCGACCGGCGGACTTGGCGACAGCACGGCTGCGGTGTGGCTCTCGGCCGACGATCCGGCGCGCGAGCGGACCCTGTCAGCGGCTCTCGCGCAGCACGGGGTGAGCGTCGTCTCGCGCGACAGCGCCGCCCGTCATCGCGCCACGCTCGCCGCGACCGCGCCGGCCTGGGCGATGCAGTTCGCCCTGGTGACCGCACTGCTGGCGGTGGTCATCGCCGCGGTCCTGATCGTGATCGCCGCGAGCACGTCACGGCGAACCCGCCGTTACGACATGTCCGCGCTCGAGCTGGTCGGTGTCGGCCGGCGGACGCTCCGGCGCGCGTTGCTGGTGGAGCAGGCCGTCGTGACGATCGTTGGCGTCGCCGTGGGCACCGTCGTCGGCGTGATCGGCGCGCACCTTGCCCTGCCCTCGGTTCCGATCTTCCTGGTCGACGCCGATCAACCAGTCGTCCTCCGACCGGTCGTGTGGGGCAGTGTCGTTCTGGCAGCGGTCCTCGCGCTGGTGGCGCTGAGTGTGGTCAGCACGCTCGTCGGCCTGCAGATGCTGCGGCAGGTCGCGCCGGACCGACTTCGGGAGAGCCAGCTATGACGGGCACAGCAGTCTCGGCACACGGTCTGGTGCACATCTACCGGATGGAAGGCAACGACGTCGTGGCACTGACCAGCGTCGACCTCGACGTCGCGCCGGGTCAGATGGTCGGCCTGCTCGGGCCGTCCGGATCGGGCAAGTCGACGTTGCTGCGGCTGCTCGCGGGCTTGCAGCGGCCCAGCGCCGGGCGGCTGCGAGTCGGCGAGCACGACCTCACCGCGATCAGCGGCGGCGACCTCGACCGGATGCGCGCGCTCGAGGTGGGCATCGTGTTGCAGGGCGCCGCGAACAACTTGCTGCCGTACCTGTCGCCGCAGGCGAACGTCGCGTTCGCGCAGCAGGCGGCGCGGCGGTTCGGCCGATCCGATCTGCTGGCGCCGGTCGACGTACTCGAGCTCGTCGGCCTCGCCGATCACCGCAGGCGCCGGCTCGTCGACCTCACGCCCGGACAGCTGCAACGGCTCTCGCTGGCTGTCGGCATTGCCGCGTCGCCCGGGTTGCTGCTTGCCGACGAGCCGACCAGCCAGCTCGACCGCGGATATCGCGACGAGGTTCTCGACGTCATCGACCACGTGAACCACGAACTGCACACCACGGTCATCACCGTGACACATGATCCCGAGGTCGCCGCGCGGTTCGCCCGCACGATCACCATCCGGGACGGACGGATCGGCGCGGAGGGGCGCGACGGAGAGGAGTTCGCGGTGGTCGGACGCGACGGATCCCTGCAGCTGCCGCCGCACATCCGCGAGATGATCCCGTTCGGCGCGCTGTTGCGGGTGCGGATCGACGACGACTCGACGATCACGCTCGAGCCCATGACCGGCACCGATCGCGAGCCGCCGCGATGACGTCACGGACCGCCGATCTGCATGCCGAGCAGGTCACGGTGCGCTACGGCAGGGTCGAGGCGGTTCGTGACGTGACGATCCGGGCGTACCCGAGCCAGTTCATCGCGGTCACCGGGCCGTCCGGTGCGGGCAAGTCCTCGCTACTGCTCAGCCTCGCCGGTGTGGTCGTGCCGAACCAGGGCGACGTGAGCTTCGGCGGCACTGCCTTGCGCGGGCGCGAGGACGCGATCGCGCGCGGCATCGTGCTGATCCCCCAGGGCAACGCGCTCGCCGCGGTGCTCACCGCGCTGGAGAACGTCGCGGTGCCTCTGCTGGCACGGCCGGAGTTGGTGCGCGGGGCCCAGGAGTCGGCCATGGCGGTGCTTGCCGAGGTGGGCCTCGACGAGGCCGCCGATCAGCTCGTCGACGAGCTGTCGGGCGGTCAGCAGCAGCGTCTGGCCGTTGCGCGGAGCCTCGCCCAGCGAGGCGCCGTCGTCCTCGCCGACGAACCGACCAGCCAGCTCGACTCGGGCAACCGCGCCAAGGTCATGCAACTGCTGCGCGCCGAGGCCGAACGCGGCGCGATCGTGCTGATGGCGACGCACGACCCGGAGACGGCCGACCTGTGCGACGCCGAACTGCACCTCGACGTGGGCACGCCGAGCTGGGCGCGCGACGACCGCTAGCCGGCCAGCTCGATGCGCAGCTTGCTCGGCGCCGAGAGCACCTCGGCGGTGCCGTCGGCGGCCAGCCGGACGTCGAGCGCATCGCCGGCCACCCGCAGCCCGCGCACGATCAGCTCGCCCACGGGCGACGGGCGCAGCGGCGCCAGTCGCAGCACGCCGTTCGGGACGTCGGGACGCAGCCCGAGCAGCGTCGATAGCACGACCACGGCGGCGGCAGCCGACCACGCCTGCGGCCGGCAGGACGCCGGGTAGGGCACCGGGCCCACGCCGGCACGCGCCGTGTCGCCGGCGAAGAGTTCCGGCAGCCGGTAGTCGAACGCCTGCCCGGCTGCGAGCAGCCCCCGGATCAACCCGTCGGCAACGCTGCCGGCGTCCGGCGAATCGGCGCCCGCCGCGCCGCTGAGCGCGATCGCCGTGTCGTGCGGCCACACCGCACCGCCGTGGTAGCTGATCGGGTTGAACCCGGCCGAGGTGCTCGACATGGTCCGCAGGCCGTAGCCGCAGTCCAGATCCGGCGCGCCGAGGCGGGCGATCACCCGTTGCTCCTCGGCGGCGTCGAGCAGGCCGGTACCTAGCAGGTGGCCGATGTTCGAGGTGACCGTGTCGACCTGGTGGCCGTCGCCGTCGAGCGCGATCGCCGGGTAGTCGCCGCCGACCCAGAACCGCCCGCGGAAGCGGTCGGCCAGCACGGCCGCCCAGTCGCGCCAGCGCGCACCCCCTGGCCGGCCGAACGCGTCGAGCAGATCGGCGCCGTGCCGGGCGGCGGCATGTGCGTACGCCTGCACCTCGCACAGCGCGATCGGCGGTGCAGCGAGCCGCCCGTCGCGGAACTGCACCGAGTCGAACGAGTCCTTCCAGCCCTGGTTGGCCAGGCCGCGCCCCGACGCGTCCTGGTAAGAGACGAAGCCGGAACTGTCGAGCGCGTGGTCGGCCAGCCAGCCGAGAGCCGACTCGAGCGCCGGCAGCAGCTCGACGACGTCCGCCTCGGGCAGTCCCCAGCGCCAGGCGTCATGCAGCAGCGAGATCCACAGTGGCGTCGCGTCGACCGTGCCGTAGTAGACGGGCGGCAGCGTGCGGCGCTGCGCTGCGGGATCGGCGAGGGGCCGGCGGATCTCGTGCAGGATCTTGCCGGGCTGCTCGGCGGTCTCCGGGTCGCTGTGCACGCCCTGCCGCCGGGCCAGCGTCCGCAGCGTGCCGGCCGCCAGGTCGGTGCCCAGTGGCAGCAGCATCCGAGCCGCCCAGATCGAGTCGCGGCCGAACAGGGTGAGGTACCAAGGCACGCCCGCGCTCAGGAACACGTCGCCCGGCTCGAGCGGATCGGCGAGCAGCAGCGCGTCCAAGTCGGCCACGCTCTGCGCGACCAGTGCCGAGAGGCGGTGGTCGCCGCTCACTACGGACGGCGAACCGAACGCGCTCACCGTCGCCGGCGCCACGATCGCCGGGCCGCGGTCCTCGGCGAGCCGGTAGGTGATGTGCAGGGAGAAGACCTCGCCACGCGCAAGGTCGATCGTCCAGTCCAGGCGACCTACCTCGGAATGCACGGCGTCGGGCGGCACGTCGGTGCGAACGTGCACGAGGCTGCCGTCGCGTCCGCGCCAATGCATGCCGTCCGGCTGGGCGGCGGCCGGCAATGCGCTCGCGGCCGCGCCGCCGCGCACGGTCACCAGGTCGGCGAGATCGCTTGCGACGGTCAGTGAGAGCGTCGCCCGTACGGGGGCTCGCGCGTAGGAGGCGACCTCCACCTGCTCCTCAGCGCCGTAATGGACGGTCGTCCGCTCGCGCCGCACGAGCACGGTCGGATCGGCGTGCCGATCGCCGAGTGTGCGAACGGTCGCGACGAACCGCGCTGCGTCGCCGCCGAGCGGATGTCCTTGCAAGGCAGTGGGTTCGGCGCCGTCGATCGTCCACACGGCGTGGGAGACGATCCGGCGGTCGCCGACGTACACGCCGTGCACGCCCTCCGAGCGGATCTGCCCGTCCGTCCCGCACACGGCCAGCGCCGGCGCCCGGACCGCGCACACCAGGTCGTGCAGGTACGGCTGAGGCACAATCGCACCCTAGTCATTTGATCCTTCATATGCCACTATGGGCGCAGTCCGTTTGAACGATCAATTTCGCTTCGCTGCCTCGAAGGGGGCTTCGCCGGTGGCGAGACCGAGAGCGTCCGTGGACGGCAGGCAGCCACGCGCGACAATCGAGTCGGTTGCCGAGCACGCGCACGTGTCACGGCAGACCGTGTCGAACGCGCTGAACGCGCCGCACCGGTTGCGTCCCGACACTCTCGAACGGGTGCTGCGTTCGATCTCCGATCTCGGCTACCGGCCCAACCACGCGGCGCGGACGTTGCGGACTCAGGCGACCCGGCTGGTGGCCTGCCGGCTGATGCCCAGCAACTACGGCGGTACCGAAGGCGTGCTCGACCGCTTCCTGCACGTGCTGTGCGAGGCCTGCCGCCACCGCGGCTACGACGTGCTGAGCTTCGCGGCGAACAGCGACGAGGAGGAGATCGCGGTCTATGACGACCTGCTGCGCCGCACCGCAGTCGACGGCTTCCTCATCGCCGGCACGCACTTCGTCGATCCCCGCGCGGCATGGCTGCGAGATCGCGGGGCGCCGTTCGTCGCGTTCGGCCGGCCGTGGGGGCTGAGCCGGCCCGGGCACTCGTGGGTGGACGTCGACGGCGCGCAAGGCGTCGCGGACGCTGTCGAGCATCTGGTCGGGCTGGGTCATCGCCGGATCGGGTTCGTCGGCTGGCCGGAGGGGAGTGGGGTCGGCGACGACCGCCGTTCAGGATGGCTCCGCCAGGCGACGGCGCGTCGCTTGCCCGTCCGCGGCCTGGATGTGCGTGGCGAGGACGGCATCGCGAGCGGCGCGTCGCTCACCGAACGGTTGCTCGACGCCGCCAACCCGCCGACGGCAATCGTCTGCGTCAGTGACGCGATGGCGGTCGGCGCCCTGGACGTCCTGGCCGATCGCGGCCAGCAGCCGGGTCGTGACGTCGCGGTCGTCGGCTTCGACGACAGCCTGGTCGCGAGCGTGATCCGGCCCGGTCTGACGAGCGTGCGCCAGCCCCTCGAGCAGGTTGCCGAGAAGGTCGTCGAGTTGCTGCTGGAGCACCTCTCCGGCACACGAACCAAGCCGGCGAGGGTTCTCCTTCCGCCGGCGCTCGTCATCCGCGGTAGCAGCGCCGCCTCGCTACGCGCGCGCTTCATACACAGGAAGAAGGAAAATCAATGAGGATCCCAGCGGCTCGAATGGCCGTCGCCGTCGCGGCGGGCGTCGCCATGTTGATCACCGCGGCGTGCGGCAGCAGCGGCCCCAGCGCCCCCAAGACGAGCGCCGGCGGCGGTAAGACGACAGGCCTGCACCTGACGCTGCTGATCGGATCGTCCGGTGACGCCGAGACGAACGCCGTCAACGCCGCGGCCAAGGCCTGGGGCACGAAGAGCGGCAACACGGTCACCGTGACCCCGGCGAAGGATCTCACCCTGGAGCTGACCCAGGCTCTGGCCGGCGGGTCGCCGCCCGACCTGTTCTACGTGGACGCGTCGAAGTTCGCGGGCCTGGTCAAGGCGAATGCTCTCGTCCCGTACGGCGACCAGTTGCCGAACAAGGCCGACTTCTACCCGTCCCTCGTCAAGTCGTTCAGCGCCAACGGCAAGTTCTACTGCGCGCCGAAGGACTTCTCGACGCTCGCGCTCGAGATCAACACCGACATGTGGACGAAGGCCGGGCTCACCGACGCCGACATCCCGACCAACTGGGATCAGCTCGAGGCCGCCGCCAAGAAGCTCACCAAGGGCGGCGTCACCGGCCTGGTCTTCAGCGACACGCTCGACCGCGTCGACGCGTTCATGCGGCAGGCCGGGGGCAGCCTGTTGAACGCCGACGGCACCGAGTTCACCGCCAACTCGCCGGAGAACCTGGCCGGGCTGCAGTACGTCGCCAAGCTCGCGAAGGAAGGCGTGCTGAAGTTCCCGAAGCAGACCGACACCGGATGGGGCGGCGAGGCGATCGGCAAGAACAAGGCTGCCATGACGATCGAGGGCAACTGGATCGTCGGCGGCGTCAAGAGCGACTTCCCGAAGCTGCACTACAAGGTGGTCGAGTTGCCGGCCGGCCCGAAGGGCAAGGCGACCTTGTCGTTCACCAACTGCTGGGGCATCGCCCAGAAGAGCAAGAACCAGGCGGCGGCGATCGACTTCGTCAAGTTCCTCACCTCGACCGACCAGCAGATGGCCTTCGCCAACGCGTTCGGCGTGATGCCGTCCGTGCAGTCGGCGAAGTCGCAGTTCACTGCCGCGTTCCCCGACCAGCAGGCTTTCGTCGCGGGAGCCGACTACGCGACCGGCCCGACGAGCCTGCCCGGGTTCGACCAGGTGCAGAAGGACTTCGACTCGAAGATCCTCGGGCTGTCAGACGGCAGCTCGAACCCACAGTCGATGGTCGATGACCTGCAGAAGAACGCGGAGGCGGCCCTGAAGTCAGCCGGTTAGCCGATGACTGCCCCAGAACAGGAGTTGTCAGACCTCCGGCGGGCGACCACCCGTCGGAGGTCTGACAACTCGGCAGGGGAAAGGACGCGCAGCCGGCCGACTCGCCGGCGCGCCGGCGGCATCCGCGGCCGGGAGCGGTGGGCCGGCCTGCTGTTCGTGGGTCCCGGCCTCGCCGTGCTGCTGATCTTCCTGGTGGTGCCGATCGGGCTGGCGTTCTACGTCAGCCTCACCAGGTGGGACGGCCTGTCCAGCCCGTTCGGCAACGGCGCCAAGTTCACCGGCCTGCAGAACTACCGGAGCCTGCTCACCGAGGATTCGCTCACCCGGCAGAACCTGGCCGTCTCGGTGCGCAACAACTTCTACTTCGTGCTGTTCGTGGTGCCGATCCAGACAATGCTCGCCTTGTTCCTTGCCGTGCTGCTCAACAACAGGTTCCTCAAGGGCAAGAGCTACTTCCGCACGGCCTTCTACTTCCCGTCGGTGACGAGCAGCATCGCGATCACGCTGGTGTTCCTGTTCCTTTTCCAGGGCGGCGGGGCGGTCAACCGGTTGCTCGACTTCGTCGGGATCCGCGGGCCGAACTGGCTCGCCGACTCGCGTGGGGTGTTCCACCAGGTACTGCGGATCTTCGGCGTGGACGCCGCGCCGGACTGGGCCAAGCACGAGTTCCTGAACCTGTCGTGGTGGGACTGGCTGTCCGGGCCGTCCATCGCCATGTGCGTGATCATCATTCTCGTCATCTGGACTACGTCCGGCACGTTCATGTTGATGTTCCTGGCGGCGTTGCAGAACATCCCCGAGGAGGTCGAGGAGGCCAGCGAAATCGACGGTGCCACACAGTGGCAACGCTTCCGGCTGGTGACCCTGCCCATGTTGCGACCGGCGTTGCTGCTGGTGCTGACGCTCGGGCTGATCGGCACGTGGCAGGTGTTCGACCAGATCTACCTGACCGGCAACAACCCGGCGACGATCACACCGGCGTACCTCTCCTACAACCAGTCCTTCCAGAACAGCATGTTCGGCGTCGGCGCGGCGATCTCGTTCCTGCTGTTCGCATTGATCATCGTGCTGAGCACGATCCAGCGCCGCCTGGTGGGCACCGGGGAGGATTACTGATGAGCGCTTGCGCGAAGAACCCGCCGCCGCCACGCGGCCGCGCCGAAGGCGCCTATGGCGGGGTGGACGGATGAGTGCGCGTGCGTATTCGCCGCCGTGGCGCCGGACCATCGGATACGTCCTGCTGGGCGTGTTCGCGCTGGTCTACCTCGGGCCGTTCCTCATCCAGATCGCGACGTCGTTCAAGACCGACACGGACGCCGCGAACCACTCGCTCTCGCTCGTGCCGCATCCGGTCGATCTCGGCGCCTGGAAGCGGATCTTCGGCTACACCCCGAACTCGGGGGTTCCGTTCGGCCGCTGGCTGTTCAACAGCACGCTCGTGGCCACGTGCATCACGCTGGGCCGGGTGTTCCTCGACAGCCTGGCCGGCTACGCGCTGGCCCGGCTGCGATTCCCGGGCCGCAAGGCGATCTTCCTGCTGGTGCTCAGCGTGCTGGCCGTGCCCCCGGTGGTGCTGCTGATCCCGCGGTTCCTCGTGCTCAAGGAACTGTCGCTCTACAACAGCTACAGCGGGATGATCCTGCCGATCTGCGCCGACGCCACGGGCATCTTCCTGATGCGGCAGTTCTTCGTGCAGATCCCGGTGGCTGTCGAGGAGGCAGCGCGCATCGACGGCGCGGGCATCTGGCGCACCTACTGGGACGTCGTGCTGCCGCTCGCGCGCCCCGGGCTGATCACCCTGACCATCCTCAGCTTTCAGGGCTCGTGGAACGAGTTCAGCTACTTCCTGATCGCGACCTCGGACCCGAAGTACAACACGCTGACGACCGGCCTGGCGAAGTTCAGCAGCGGCTCGCTCGGCTCGGGCACGCAGTACCCGGTGACTCTCGGGGCGGCGCTGCTGTCGACGATCCCGGTGGCGATCCTGTTCTTCGTATTCCAGCGGCAGTTCGTCAGCGGGCAGCTATCGGCCAGTACGAAGGGCTGACTGTCGGCGCCGATCGGTAACGTCCACGCCATGAGCGAGCCAAAGGCGGCGCCGGAGCAGGCGCGCGAAGAGCACGCGCGGCTGTCCCAGGAGCTCGACGAGCACAGCTACCGCTACTACGTCCTCGACGCCCCGACGGCGAGCGACGCCGAGTACGACGCGCTTATGCGGCGGGTGCAGGCACTGGAGGACGAGTACCCGGAGCTGCGTACCCCGGCCTCGCCCACCCAGCGTGTCGCCGGCACGTACTCGACGCTGTTCACGCCGGTCGACCACCTCGAGCGGATGCTCAGCCTCGACAACGCGTTCACCGCCGACGAGCTGACAGCGTGGGCGCATCGCGTCGAGCGTGACGCGGGTGCGGTGCCGGCCTACCTGTGCGAGCTGAAGGTCGACGGGCTGGCGGTCAGCCTGCTCTACGAAGGCGGCCGGCTCGTCCGGGGCGCGACCCGCGGCGACGGGCGCACCGGCGAGGACGTCACGCCGAACATCCGCACCATCGAGGGCGTCCCGCACCGGCTGGGCGGCTCCGACGCGCCTCGCGTGCTGGAGGTCAGGGGCGAGGTGTTCTTCCCGGTCGCCGACTTCGAGGGCCTCAACGAGGCGCTCGTCGCGGCGGGCAAGGCGCCGTTCGCCAACCCCCGCAACACGGCAGCGGGTTCGCTGCGGCAGAAGGACCCGCGCGTCAGCGCGTCGCGCCCGCTGCGCATGGTCGTGCACGGGGTGGGCCGCGTCGTCGCCGGTCCCGAGATCAGCGCGCAGTCGCAGTGGTACGAGGCGCTGCGGGGCTGGGGGTTGCCGACATCCGCGCGCGCCGAGGTCGTTCCGGACCTGACCGGCGTGCAGCGGTTCATCGACCACTACGGCGAGCACCGGCACTCTGTCGAGCACGAGATCGACGGCGTGGTGGTCAAGGTCGACGACCTCGCGCTGCAGCGCCGGCTCGGCTCCACCAGCCGCGCGCCGCGCTGGGCGATCGCGTTCAAGTACCCGCCCGAAGAGGTCAACACCAAGCTGCTCGACATCCAGGTGAACGTCGGGCGCACCGGCCGGGTGACCCCCTTCGGCCGCATGGAGCCGGTGCGCGTGTCCGGCTCGACCGTCGAGATGGCCACGCTGCACAACGCGAGCGAGGTCGAGCGCAAGGGCGTGCTGATCGGCGACACCGTCGTACTGCGCAAGGCCGGCGACGTCATCCCTGAGATCGTCGGCCCGGTCGTGGCGTTGCGCGACGGCACCGAGCGTCCGTTCGTCATGCCGACCGAATGCCCCGAATGCGGCACGCCGCTGGGCCCGGAGAAGGAAGGCGACGCCGACATCCGCTGCCCGAACACCCGCTCGTGTCCGGCACAGCTGCGCGAGCGCCTGTTCCACGTTGCCGGACGCGGCGCCTTCGACATCGAGGTGCTCGGCTACGAGGCCGCCGTCGCGTTGCTCGACGCCGGCGTGGTCACCGACGAGGGCGACCTGTTCTCTCTCGACGCCGCGACGCTGCGCGGCGTCGACCTGTTCACCCGGGCCGCCAAGAAGAGCGACCCGCCGGAGGCGATCCAGGACGGGCGGGTGCTCTCTGCGAACGGCCAGCGGCTGTTGGACAATCTCGAGGTCGCCAGGCACCGCCCGTTGTGGCGGGTGCTCGTCGGGCTGTCCATCCGGCACGTGGGCCCGACCGCCGCGCAGGCGCTCGCTCGCGAGTTCCGCTCACTCGATCGCATCGCGGCCGCGTCCACGGACGAGCTGGCGGGCGCCGAGGGCGTCGGGCCGACCATCGTCGAGGCGATCCGGGAATGGTTCGCCGTCGACTGGCACCGCGCCATCGTCGACAAGTGGCGGGCCGCCGGCGTGTCGATGGCCGACGGGACCGCCGACGAGGGCCCGCGTCCCCTGGAGGGGCTGAGCATCGTCGTCACCGGGTCGCTGGACGGCTTCTCGCGCGACTCGGCCACCGAGGCGATCGCGGCACTCGGCGGCCGCGCATCGAGCTCGGTGTCGAAGAAGACCGCGTTCGTGGTGGCGGGTGAGTCGCCGGGCAGCAAGTTCGACAAGGCGGTGCAGCTCGGCGTCCCGGTGCTCGACGAGGCGGGCTTCCGGGTCCTGCTCGACAGCGGACCGGACGCCGCGCGCGAGGTCGCCCAGGTGCCCGATCCGCAGGCTGCGCATAGGTAGCTCAGGCTGTCGCCGCGGCGGCCGTGACGCTGGCTGCGATCGCCGCCAGGTGCGAGAGCCGAATCAACTCGGCCGGCAGCCAGCGCAGTGCCGGGCGCCCGACGAGCAGCGCCGACGACCCGAGCGGCGCCACCGCCAGCTCGGTGCCGACGCCCGCCCAGTCACGGGGCGCCCAGGGCTCGTCCGCGTCGAGCAGGCGTGCGGGGCGTGGCGGCCACCACGGCGCCGCGACCCAGCGCAACTCCGGGGCGGCGGAGCTGGCCACGACGACCCGGGCCTTCCCGTCGTTCGGCGGGTCGAGGACGAGTGACCAGCCGGCGCGGAAGATCTTGGCGACGCCGTCGGCGAGCAACTGCAGCGAGGCCTCGGGATTGGCGGCGATCCGGTCGAGCACCTCCAGCTCACGGTGCGGATCCATCGTGCCCGCGTACGGGCGGATCGACTCGACCCGAACGCCCGGCACCGTGCTGGCCGCGGTGAGCAGCGAATCGGCCAGCTTGTCCGGCGGCAGTTCGAGCACGAGCTCGTCGACGGCGTAGCCCGCCGACCGTTCGATGACGTCGACGGAGAGGATGTCGGCGCCTGCGGTACCCAGTGCCGTGGCTACTGCGCCTAGGGCACCCGGCCGGTCAGGCAGCATCAGGCGCAGCAGGTAGGACACATCAACAGCGTCCCTTACTCGTGTGTCCGTCAGGTAAAGGGGTCGGCGTGACCGAGTAAATCCGTCCGCGGGGCGTTATCCGCGAGCCCCGCGGCAGGGCAGCCTCGTAGACTCCGGCTCCGTGCCCGCAGATTCATCGACGAACATCAGCCGAGCCGAGGTCGCCCGCCTCGCCCGGCTCGCCCGCCTCGCCGTCACCGACAAGGAACTCGACGTGTTCGCCGGGCAGCTGGACGTGATTCTCGGCGCCGTCGCGCGCGTCCGCGAGGTGGCCGCGGCCGACATCCCGCCGACCACGCACGCGGTGCCGACGACGAACGTGCTGCGCCCGGACGAGCTTCGCCCGTGTCTGCCCCGCGAGGCCGTGCTTGCCGCGGCGCCCAGCGTCGAGGACAACAAGTTCCGGGTGCCGCGGATTCTGAGCGAGGAGTCATGATGCGAGGTGCGTCACGAGCATCGCAGCGTCAGCGCCGTCGGGCGCTGAGGGAGCCCGCACGGAGCGAGGAGCGGAGTGGGGCACTGAGACGGGTGGTGCGGTCATGAGCGACCTGACCCGGCGCAGCGCGTCGCAGATCGCGGGACTCGTCGCGTCCGGCGAGGCATCGGCCGTCGAGATCGCCCAGGCGCACCTGGACCGGATCGCGGCCGTCGACGGCGAACTGCACGCGTTCTTGCACGTCGACGCCGACGGCGCGCTGGCCGCCGCGAAGGCGGTCGACGAGCGGCGCGCGGCCGGTGAGGCCCTCTCGCCCCTTGCCGGCGTGCCGCTGGCGATGAAGGACGTCGTGGTCACGCACGGGCTGCCGACCACGGCGGGCTCGAAGATCCTCGAAGGCTGGGTGCCACCGTACGACGCGACGATCACGCGACGGATCAAGGACGCCGGCATCGTCATGCTCGGCAAGACCAACATGGACGAGTTCGCGATGGGCTCGTCCACCGAGAACTCGGCGTACGGCCCGTCGCACAACCCGTGGGATCTGGCGCGGATCCCGGGCGGGTCGTCCGGCGGGTCCAGCGCGGCGGTGGCCGGGTACGAGGCGCCGCTCGCGATCGGCACCGACACCGGCGGCTCGATCCGCCAGCCCGCCGCCGTCACCGGCATCGTCGGGCACAAGCCCACCTACGGCGGTGTGTCCCGCTACGGGCTGATCGCGTTCTCGTCGTCCCTCGACCAGGCCGGCCCGCTCGGGCGCACCGTGCTCGATGCCGCGCTGCTGCACGAGGTGATCGGCGGGCACGATCCGTGCGACTCCACTTCGATCGCGGCGCCCGTGCCGCCGGTCGTGGCCGCCGCCCGCGAGGGTGCGCGTGCCGACCTGGCCGGAGTGCGGGTGGGCGTCGTGCGCGAACTGGGCGGGGAGGGTTACCAGGCGGGCGTGCTCGCGTCGTTCGAGGCCGCGGTCGAGGTGCTGCGCCGTCTCGGCGCGACGGTGGTCGAGGTCAGCTGCCCGCATTTCCAGTACGCGCTGCCCGCGTACTACCTGATCGCGCCGAGCGAATGCTCGTCCAACCTGGCCCGCTTCGACTCGGTGCGGTACGGGCTGCGTGTCGGCGACGACGGGGCGCGCGCGCTCGAGGACGTCATGTCGCTCACCCGCGAGGCCGGCTTCGGCCCGGAGGTGAAGCGGCGCGTCATGATCGGCACGTACGCGCTCTCGTCCGGCTACTACGAGGCGTACTACGGGCAGGCGCAGAAGGTGCGCACGCTGATCACCCGCGACTTCGCCGGGGCGTTCGAGCAGGCCGACGTGTTGGTGTCGCCGACCTCGCCGTTCGTCGCGTTCGGCATCGGCGAACGGGTCGACGATCCGATGGCGATGTACGTCAACGACCTGTGCACGCTGCCGGCGTCCCTGTCGGGCACGCCGGCGATCTCGGTGCCATGCGGATTGTCGGAGAACCTGCCCGTGGGCCTGCAGGTCATGGCTCCTGCGCTTGCCGACGACCGCTGCTATCGGGTGGGCGCCGCGTTCGAGGCGGCTTATGAGTCGGCGAACGGCCCGATCCTCGACCGGGCGGGGGCGCTGCTGTGAGTTACGACGAGGCAGTCGCCCGATACGATCCGGTGATCGGGCTCGAGACGCACGTCGAGCTGGGCACCGCGTCGAAGATGTTCTGCGGCTGCTCGACGGAGTTCGGCGCGGAACCCAACACGCACACCTGCCCGGTGTGCCTTGGATTGCCCGGGGCCCTGCCCGTCGCCAACGCCGCGGCGATCGAGTCCACGATCAAGATCGGCCTCGCGCTGAACTGCTCGATCGCGTCGTGGTGCCGGTTCGCGCGCAAGAACTACTTCTACCCGGACATGCCGAAGAACTTCCAGATCTCGCAGTACGACGAGCCGCTCTGCGTCGACGGCTACCTCGACATCGAGTACGACGGGAAGGCGTACCGGGTCGGCATCGAGCGGGTGCATCTCGAGGAGGACACCGGCAAGAACACCCACGTCGGCACGTCCGGGCGCATTCACGGCGCCGACTACTCGCTCGTCGACTACAACCGCGCGGGCATCCCGCTCGTCGAGATCGTCACCAAGCCGGTTCCCGGCACGGGCGCGCTGGCTCCCGAGGTGGCGCGGGCGTACGTCACGGAGCTGCGCAACCTGCTGCGCACGCTGGACGTCAGCGACGTCCGGATGGAGCAGGGCTCGCTGCGCTGCGACGTCAACACGTCGCTGAACCTGCCCGGCGACGAGTGGGGCACGCGCACCGAGACCAAGAACGTCAACTCGCTGCGCAGCGTCGAGCGGGCGGTGCGCTCGGAGATCATCCGCCAGGCGGGCGTGCTGGATGCGGGGGAGAAGGTGCTGCAGGAGACGCGGCACTTCTCCGAGACGACGGGCGACACCCGGCCCGGGCGCAGCAAGGAAGAAGCCACCGACTACCGGTACTTCCCCGAGCCCGACCTGGTGCCGCTGGCTCCCGACGCCGACTGGGTCGAGCAGATCCGGGCGTCGTTGCCCGAGCTGCCGGCTGCCCGGCGGGTTCGCGTGCGCGAATCGCTCGGGTTGAGCGCCGACGACCTGCAGCAGATGACCAACGCGGGCGTCGTCGACCTGGTGGGCGCGACGGTCGACGCCGGCGCCCCGGTCGGTGAGGCGCGCAACTGGTGGCTCGGCTACCTGGCGCAGACGGCCAACGAGCGCGAGATCGACGCAGCCGATCTCGGCATCTCGCCCGCGCAGGTCGCCCGCGTTGTCGCCTTGGTCGCTGACGGATCGCTGTCGTCGGCGCTGGCCCGGCAGGTCGTCGACGGCGTCCTGTCGACCGGCTCGGACGTCGATGCCCTCATCGCCGAACGCGGGCTCAAGGTCGTCTCCGACACCGGCGCGCTGAGCGCCGCGGCCGACGAGGCCATAGCCGCCAACCCGGACGTGGCCGAGAAGGTGCGCGGCGGCAAGGTGGCTGCGGTTGGCCCGCTCGTCGGCGCCGTCATGAAGGCGACGCGAGGGCAGGCCGATGCGGCCAGCGTCCGCACGATCCTGCTGGAGCGCCTGGGCGTCAGTGAGTGATCCGGTCGACATCGTCCGTGCCGGGTACGACGCACTGTCCTACCAGTACCGTGCCGACGACTCGGACGAGGGTAGGTACGCCGCCTGGATCGACACCGTCCGGACTCACTGCGCGCCAGGGGGCGCGGTGCTCGATGCCGGATGTGGCTGTGGCGTTCCGGTGTCCCGCAGCCTGGCGCGGGCGGGCTGCGAGGTCGTCGGCGCGGTGGGCCCGCGCGTCGTCGCAGCAGACTTTGTCCCCGAGGGCGACGGCGGGCACGCGTTCTTCTCGGCCGTGCGCGGAGAATCACCGGCGTGCCTGCCCGCCTAGTCGCCGCGATCGGTGCCGGAGCCGTCCTGGCGTCCGGTGTGGCGCCGCCTGGCGCCCTCTTCCACATCTCCGATCCGCGCATCGACGAGGCGAGCGGCATCGCCGTCGGAATCGTGTCGCCCGGCACGGTCTACGTGCAGAACGACAGCGGCGACTCGGCGCGGTTCTTCGCGCTGGATGCGCACACGGGCAAGACGCTTGCCGCCTACGACGTCCCCGGCGCGACGAATGTCGATTGGGAGGACATCGCCGTCGCCCGTGATCGCCGCGGCGTGCCGTCGGTATGGCTGGCTGACATCGGCGACAACGACAGCAAGCGAAGCGAGATCCGGGTGTACCGCGTCGACGAGCCGCGCGCCGGCGCTGCGACCACGACCGCAGCACCGGAGCTCTGGCGGCTGCGGTATCCGGGCGGCCCGGTCGACGCCGAGTCGCTCGCGGTCGGCCCCGGCGGCGCGGCTTACGTGCTGACCAAGTCGATCTTCGGCGTGACGGACGTCTACGCGGTGCCGTCGCGCAGCGATCCGGCGCGGGTGCAGGTACTGCGCCGGATCGGCGAGATCGACTTCCATCCGACCGGGACGCCCGGCGGGCCGAACGTCGTCGGCCAGGTGACCGCCACCGGTGCGGCGCTGTCCCGCGACGGGTCACTGCTCGCCGTCCGCACCTACACCGACGCCTATGTCTGGCCGGTGCGCAACGGCGACGTCGCCCGCGCGGTGAAGGCTCGCCCGGCGCGCGTCGCGCTGCCACGGCAGCCCCAGGGCGAGGGCATCGCCGTCGACGGGACGCGCCTGCTCGTCGACTCCGAGCAAACGGGTTCGGCCGTCTATGCCGTCGCGTTGCCGCGGCTGCCTACCGGATCCGGCACGCCTCGACCGACGACGACGCCGATCACGTCGCCGGCGCGTCACGACATCCGCTCGTTCCCGTGGCCTGCCGTGTTCGGACTGATCGCGGCTGCGCTGGTGGCTGCCGTCCTGCTCGCCCGCCGGGTGTCGCGCAGGCTCGGCGCCTAGTGTCGCTTGTCGGACCCGCGCGGCACGCTGGCGGTCATGGCGACGTGGAACCAGATCGTGACCGAGTCACCGCAATTCGCGCAGCGCGTGCGTGACGTCTTCGATGTGCGCAAGCACAAGACGATGGCCACGCTGCGCGCCGACGGGTCGCCGCGAATCAGCGGCATCGAGATCGAGTTCGGGCCGGACGAGGTGCGGTTCGGGTCGATGCCGGATGCGCGCAAGGCGCACGACCTGCGCCGCGACCCCCGGCTTGCCGTGCACAGCCCGACCGTCGACCCACCCGAGGGCAACGCCGCCGGGTGGGCCGGCGAGGCGAAGATCACCGGGCGGGCCGTTGCCGAGCCGACCGATCCGCCGCCCCTGGACACCCCGCCGGGTGGCCGTTTCCACATCGACATCAGCGAGGTCGTGCTGACCTACCTCGACGAGGCCGCTACCCACCTCGTCATCGAGTCGTGGCATCCCGGACGCGGCTGGGAGCGCCGGACCAGGGAGTAACTCAGCGTCACAGCGCGCCGAAGAACCTCGCGATGTCACGGGCGAAGAGCTCGGGTTCCTCCACCGGCAAGAAGTGCCCACCGCTCGGCATCGGCGTCCACCGCCGGACGTTGTAGATGCGCTCGGCCCACTCTCGAGGCTGGTCGCCCTCGGGTACGAAGTGGTTGGTCGAGACGGCGACCGCGGTCGGCACGTCGACGAAGTCGTCCGGGCCGAGCGGCGGATTGAACCATCGGTTGTCGAAGTAGTCCCGCATGGACGTCGTGATCGTCTGCGTGACCCAGTCCACGGTGAGCATCGTCAGCAGGAAGTCGCGCGACAGGTGCGCATCGGGATCGCCCTTGGAGTCCGTCCAGGACCGCCATTTCTCGACGATCCACGCAGCCAGGCCGGCGGGGGAGTCGTTGAGGCCGTACCCGAGAGTCTGCGGCTTGGTCGACTGGATCGAGCTGTAACCACGCTCGACGGCATCCCACCGCTCGGTCTGCGCCACGTAGGCGCGCTCGGCGTCGCTGAGCGGTCGTGACCCGGGACCGATGTACGGCGAGATCTCGTCGGTGCTCACGTGGATGCCCAGCATCGGCGCCGGATCGTCCAACGCCATGTATGTCGCCACGCCTGCGCCGAAGTCCCCGCCCTGGGCGCCGTATCGCTCGTACCCGAGACCGTGCATCAGGGCATGCCACAGCCTTGCGGTGTACCGGGTGGTGACGCCGGTACGCGCGGGACGCTCGGAGAACCCGTAGCCGGGCAGCGACGGGATCACGACGTCGAATGCCGGGCCGTCGATGCCATGCGCGCCCGGATCGGTCAGCAGCGGCACGAGCGGCAGGTACTCGGCGAACGTGCTGGGCCAGCCGTGGGTCAAGATCAGCGGGATGCCGTCGCCCTGCCTCGCGCGCTCGTGCACGAAGTGGATCCGGGTGCCGTCGAGTTCGGCGCGGAAGTGGGCGAACGTGTTCAGCCGACGCTCCTGCGTGCGCCAGTCGAACTCGTCGGCCCAGTATGCAAGCAGCCGACGGACGTAGTCGAGGTCGGTGCCCTGGCTCCAGGCATCACCCGGTGCCACGTCGGGCCAGCGCGTGTTGCGGATCCGCGATCGTAGATCCGCGAGAACGTCGTCCTCGACGCGAACTGAGAACGGCTCGACCCGCATCGGCGGACTCCCCACGGCTAGGTCGGCGTTCCGCCACCGGGCGGGGGCCATCCCGGCTCGCTCGGCGGCTGGGCCTGCCCGGGCGGCGGGGTCCAGCCGGGCGACTGGGTCCACCCGCCCGAACCGCCAGGCGATCCCGGCCAGCTGGGGCCGGCGGCCAGCGCCGCATAGGGGCTGCTCGTACGAAGCTCGCGCTTGTGCCGGCGCCGCTTCACCAGGCCCACGATCAGGGTGATCAGCCCGCCCAGCACGGCAAGAACACCGACGAGTATGAGGATGGCGCCGACGACGACCCCCTGCGCGATCGACTTGCCGAACGCGACCTGCGCATCGGCCGCAGCCCCGGGCGTAGGCGCGAGCTCCACCTTCCATGCTCCGGCCTGGTCGATGTGGAACTGCCACGTTGCCAGGCCCTTGTGGCCCTTGTAGTCGTACCGCAGGGCTTTGAAGGTCCCGTCCGCGCGCTGGCCGTACAGCCTGTCGAGTGTCATCTGCTGGCCGGTGGCCTGGTTCGTCAGCGTCACCGCGATGACGGGCACGCTCTTCGTATGGGCCGAGACCGACGACGACTCGTAGTAGGCGAGGTAGCCGCCCGCACTCTTGAACGTGACGGTGCCCGTGCGGTCGGCCAGAGCCACCCGCTGAAAGCCCGGGACCTTACGGTCAGCGTTTGCAGAGCCGACCACGCCGCCGATGATGGCCAGTGCCAGCCCGGCGACGAGCAGGGCGATACCGACCTGGATCGGCCGGCGCCCGCGCAGGTGAGGCGGCGCCTGCGGCACGCCGTACTGCGCCGGATGCGGCGGGCCGTAGCCGCTCGCGGGGTAATTGCCCGGACCCGCGGGATAGTTGCCGGGATATGCCGAAGCCTGCGGATCGGGAGGGTAGGTCACGCGCAGAGTGTGCCGTATCAGCTGATCGCACGACAGATCTCGACTTGCCGTTACAACGGCGAACCGCCACCGCCGCTGGTTGTCGGGACGACGCGCAGGACGCGCTCGTCGTCGGGCACGGGTGAGCCGTGACCGTCCTTGTTGGTGGTGGTGAGCCACAGCGCGCCGTCCGGTGCCGCGACGACGGTCAACAGCCGGCCGTAGTGCCCGCCGAACGCGACGGTGAACTTGCCGGACGGGGCACGGCCGGCGCTCGGCGTCGTGAGCAGCGCCTTGCCGTCGCTGGTCGCCACAAAGAGCCGGCCGCCCATCACCGCGCATCCGCCTGCGCCGGACCGGCTCGCGGGCAGCGTCTGCACCGGCCGCGTCGACGCGGTGCCCCCGGACGGCCAGCCGTAGTCGGAGCCTCCGTCGAGGATGTTGATCTCGTTCGGCGCCTCCGTCTCGTAGACCAGATGCAGCGTCTCGTTCGTGCACAGTCCGTTCACGGTGTGGTGGCCGACGGTGAACACTGGCGAGCCGGGGGTGGGGTTACCCCGTGCGGGATGGCCGATCGCGTCGACGCGCAGCACTTTGCCGGCGAGGCTGCTCGGCTTGGCCGCGAGTGCCGGATGCCCCGCATCACCGGTGCCGACGTAGAGCAGGCCCCGCGCGTCGAACATCAGCCGGCCGGTGTTGCCGGTCGTCCCGCGCGGGATGCCGGTCAGCACCGGTGCCGTCTTGCCGGTGAGGGTGAAGTCGATGACCCGGTTGTCGGTCGGCGTGGTGACGTAGGCGTAGATCAGCCCGTCGTCGGCGTAGGTCGGCGACAGGGCCAGATCGAGCAGCCCGCCGTCGCCGGACGTGGCCAGGCCGGTGAGCGTGCGCACGGTCGGGACCGGCTTGCCCGGCTGCGGCTGAACGCGCACGATCCGCCCGGTCGTCCGCTCGCCCACCAGTGCGCTGCCGTCCGGCAGCAAGGCGATGCCGGTGGGCGCGTTCAAGCGCGTGGCGAGGGCCCTGGGATCCAGCGCGTTCGACGGGTTACCGGGCAGGGGCGTGCCACCCGGGGCGGAGCCGCCCGACGGCCCGGGCCGTGGACCCGGCTGGTTGGGCAGTGACACGTGCGGTCCGGCTTCGAGCGTCACCGAGGGCTGAGGCACCCAGGTCGGCGGGGATGCATTGGCGCCGGCTCCACAGCCGGCCAGCAGACCGGCCGCGGCCAGCAACCAGGCGAGCCGCCAATGGATCGGACGCATGACTGCCAGTCTGCCTGCTGATCCTGTGTGGCCGCTCGTCTGCCCGTCGCTAACCTCTGCACGGTGACCGTGATCTGCCTGCCGGACAAAGAGGCAACCGAACTCGTCGGACCGCTCCCGGATGGGGCCCAGGTCGTGACGTGGGACGGATCGGGTGACGTCCCGGGCGACGTCGAGTTCTGGGTGCCGACCTACATGTTCGCCGACGACGCGCAACGCGACGCGGCGTTCGCCGCGCTGCCGCGCCTGCGCGTCATCCAGCTGGTTTCGGCCGGCGCCGACGTATGGGTCGACCACGTCCCGCCCGGCGTGCTCCTGTGTGACGGCCGCGGGATACACGGCAGCTCGACGGCTGAATGGGTGCTCACGGCGATCCTCTCGGTGGTGCGCGAGTTTCCACGGTTCCTGCGGGCCCAGGACCAGCGTCGCTGGGATCCCGCGACCACCGACGAGCTGGCGGGCAAGCGAGTGCTCGTGGTGGGCGCGGGCGACCTGGGCGAGAACGTCGCGCGCCGGCTGCGCGCATTCGACGCCGAACCGACGATGGTCGCGCGCACGCGGCGCGACGGCATCCACGGCGTCGACGACCTGCCGTCCCTGCTGCCGGCGGCCGACGTCGTCGTGCTCGTCATCCCGCTCACCGAGCAGACCCGGGGCATGGTCGACGCGCGGTTCCTCGCCGCCATGGCCGACCACGCGCTGCTCGTCAACGCCGCGCGCGGCCCGGTCGTGGTCACCGATGCGCTGGTGGCCGAGTTGGCCTCCGGGCGGTTGCGCGCTGCCCTGGACGTGACCGACCCGGAGCCACCGCCCGCCGACCATCCGCTCTGGGATGTGCCGAACCTGCTGCTCACCCCGCACGTCGGCGGGGGCGTGCTGGGCTTCGAGAAGCGTGCATACCGCCTCGTGCGCGAGCAGATCCTGCGTTACCTGGCCGGTGAGCCGCTCATCAACGTCGTGACCGACGGCTACTGACGCGACGGTCGCCTGCTCCGCCGCGACGGCGGGTACTTGGGCGTCGCCTCGGCGACCGGCGGCAGGTGGCCGCCGCTGGCCGCCGCAACCGCCGCGAGGTCGGCCACCCGGACGCACGGCAGCCGCATCGCCGCGTCGGCGCTCACCGCGTAGACGCTGCGCCCGGTGACGGACAGCCCGCGTACGTCCGCCCACCGCAGCGTCCGGTGCCCGATCAGCGCACGCACCGTGATGCCGTCCTCGCTGACGACGGTGGCGGTCCGGGCGATGAAGACGGCGGCGCCGGCAGGCAGGAGGTAGACCAGCGCGGCCAGCGGGTGCTGCACCACGGCGGTCACGCACAACGCCAGGATCAGCACGGCGAGGTAGGCCGACTTCGGCAGCCGGAACACGCGGGGGGACACGGCGGCAACCCTACGGCGGCACAGTCGTAGGGTGCACGGCGTGACCAGCAAGCAGCCTCGTCAGCACCGCAAGCCGCACAGCAACATAGTCACCGACGGCATCGAGCGGGCGGGTGCCCGCGGCATGCTGCGCGCCGTCGGCATGGGCGACGACGACTGGCGCAAGCCGCAGGTCGGCGTCGCGTCGTCCTGGAACGAGATCACGCCGTGCAATCTCTCCCTTGCCCGCCTGGCAAAGCAGGCCAAGATCGGAGTGCGCGGCGCGGACGGCTTCCCGCTCGAGTTCGGCACGATCTCGGTCTCCGACGGGATCTCCATGGGCCACGACGGCATGCACTACTCGCTCGTGTCGCGCGAGGTGATCGCCGACTCGGTCGAGACGGTGTTCCGTGCCGAGCAACTCGACGGCGCAGTGCTGCTGGCCGGCTGCGACAAGTCCGAGCCGGGCATGCTCATGGCCGCTGCCCGGCTCGACGTGGCCTCCGTGTTCCTCTACGCGGGATCGAGCCTGCCCGGCCGGGTCGACGGGCGCGACGTCACGATCGTCGACGCGTTCGAGGCGGTCGGCGCCTGCCTGGCCGGCAAGATCACTCGCGAGGACGTCGACGAGATCGAGCGGGCGGTCTGCCCGGGCGAGGGCGCGTGCGCCGGCATGTTCACGGCGAACACGATGGCTTCCGCGGCCGAGGCTCTCGGCATGTCGCTGCCCGGCTCGGCGTCGCCGCCCGCACCCGACTCGCGCCGCGACGCGTATGCCGAACGTTCCGGCGAGGCCGTCGTGCATCTGGTCGACGCCGGCATCACCGCGCGGCGCATCCTGACCAAGCAGGCGTTCGAGAACGCGATCACCGTCGTCATGGCGCTCGGCGGCTCGACCAATGCCGTGCTGCATCTGCTGGCGATCGCCAACGAGGCGCATGTCGACTTGACGCTCGACGACTTCAACCGGATCGGTGATCGCGTGCCGCATCTCGCCGACGTCAAGCCGTTCGGCCGCTACGTGATGAGCGACGTCGACTCGATCGGCGGAGTGCCGGTCGTGATGAAGGCACTGCTCGACGCGGGCCTGCTGCACGGCGACGCGCTCACCGTCACGGGCAAGACGGTCGCCGAGAACCTGCACGACATCGCCCCGCCGGATCCGGACGGCAAGATCATCCACGCGATGACCGACCCGATCCACCGCACCGGCGGGCTGACCATCCTGCGCGGCTCGCTGGCGCCGGACGGCGCGGTCGTCAAGAGCGCCGGCATGGACTCGGAGACCTGGGAGGGGACGGCCCGCGTGTTCGACGGCGAGCAAGCGGCCATGGACGCCGTAGCCGCGGGCAGCCTCGGCAGCGGCGACGTGGTCGTCATCCGGTGGGAGGGGCCCAAGGGCGGTCCCGGCATGCGCGAGATGCTCGCCGTCACCGGCGCGATCAAGGGTGCCGGCCTCGGCAAGGATGTTCTGCTGGTGACCGACGGGCGCTTCTCCGGCGGCACGACCGGGCTGAGCATCGCGCACGTGGCTCCCGAGGCGGCGGTCGGCGGGCCGATCGCCCTCGTGCGAGACGGTGACCGGATCCGCCTCGACCTGCCCGCCCGCACGCTCGACCTGCTCGTCGGCGAGGCCGAGCTCGAACAGCGGGCGTCCGACTGGAAGCCGCTGCCGCCGAAGTTCGACTACGGCGTGCTGGGCAAGTACGCGAAGCTGGTCGGCTCGGCCGCGAGCGGCGCCGTCTGCGGCTGAGTCGGCGCCTTCGGATTCGGCGCTTTGCCGCCGGTTCGACCAGATCTGGTCGCTCGGATTTGGTTGGACGGGAGGCAGGGCTAGGTCTGGTTGCCGGCGTCCTGAGCCGCTCAGAGCAGCGAGGTCTGGGCGAAGTCCTCGGTCAGCCACAGCATGTGGTGCGTGGTGTCGAACAGGACGTCGACCCCCACCACGTCCGCGTTGCTGGCCAGGATGTTGTCGCGGTGACCGTCGTTCGGCGCCTGCTCGTTCACCATTCCCGCCTCGAGGCCGAGCGCGCTCTGCGTGGTGAGCGAGCTCGAGTCGGCGATGTTCTCGGCTGCCCACCACCAAAAGGCCACGCCGGCGGCTGTCTCGCGGTCGCCGAGACTGTCTTCGCCGGGCAGCCGGTGCGACAGCGTGTTGGCGCGTGCCATGGCCAGGTTGTGCTGGTGCGCGCTGTCGTGCAGGTGCGAGCTCCACTTGAGCGGGCGCACGCCTGCGGCGCGTCGCGAGTTGTTGATGGAGTCGAACACGGCCTGGGCGACCTGGGCGGAGTCGGGCAACGGCGCCGTCGTCGGGGCCTGCGAATGCGGCGAGGCGCTCGGTCCTGCAGGCTGGGCCGTCCGGGCCGAAGACGAATGCCCGGACGGCGTGGGCGCTTGTTTCGTCAGCGCGGGTGCCTTGGTCGGGTTCGGGCTCGGGTGCTTGCCCGACGCGCGGGTGCCCGACGACGGAGGCACGATCGTCGCCGTGGCAGGCAGTGCGGCGTCGGGAAACGTCGATGCGTCATCGAGACTGGGCAGGAAGTCGGTCGGCGCTGCGGTCGAGCCCGCGTGTCCGGGCAGCGTGACGAGAGCGAGCAGGAGCAGTGCGAAGAAAACGGTGCTCGCGGCCGCGATGAGCGCCCGGTTCTCGTTGGTGGTGCCGAGTCTCCGGCTCTTGTTCTGTGCCCCCGATGCTGCACGGTGCCGAGGCACCTGCTGCATGGACATCTGGCTGACTCCCTGGTGCGGCCCCCGCACGGCAAACCCGATGCGGACAGAGTCTGCCAGATTGGCCTGTTCAGTCGCGGTTTGTCGCGGCGCGAGTCGTCCTCGTCTCGCTATTTGAGACGGCTGTCTCGCTGGGTTGAACCCGCTCGCGTGAGCCGTGTAGGGTCTCCGGCGTGCGGCATCTCGTACTTATCGACAGGCGCGTTGACTAGGTCTCCACTGGCCACATCGACGCGCTAGCCCTTCGTGCATTGGCACGAGGGGCTTTTTGTTGCAGTCCGAGCCGTGCACGGAGAACTGCCGTACCAGGAACGACCGACCGAAGGAAGGCAGCGGATGAGTACGTCAGCAGGCGACTCGACCAGGATCACCGGCGCGCAGGCGCTGGTCCGTTCGCTCGAAGAGGTCGGCGCCGATGTCGTATTCGGCATCCCGGGCGGCGCGATCCTGCCTGCGTATGACCCCCTCTACGACTCCACGAGAGTGCGGCACATCCTTGTCCGCCACGAGCAGGGCGCCGGACATGCCGCGGAGGGGTACGCACAGGCCACCGGCAAGGTCGGGGTCTGCATGGCGACATCGGGACCAGGGGCCACGAACCTCGTCACCCCGATCGCCGACGCCTACATGGACTCCGTGCCGATGGTCGCGATCACAGGACAGGTCGGCCGCGCGTTCATCGGCACGGACGCGTTCCAGGAGGCCGACATCTCCGGGATCACGCTGCCGATCACGAAGCACAACTTCCTGGTGCAGTCGGCCGACGACGTCGCGTCCGCGATCGCGGCGGCGTTCCATCTCGCCTCGACGGGGCGGCCCGGTCCGGTGCTGGTCGACGTCCCGAAGGACGTCCTGCAGGACCGCACCGAGTTCTCCTGGCCGCCACGCATCGACCTGCCGGGCTACCGGCCGGTGACCCGCCCGCACGGCAAGCAGGTCCGCGAGGCGGCGAAGCTGATCAGCGCCGCGCGGCGTCCGGTGCTCTACGTCGGCGGCGGCGTGCTCAAGGCCAGAGCCACGGCCGAGCTGCGCCAGCTGGCCGAGCTCACCGGCATCCCGATCGTGACGACGCTGATGGCTCGCGGCTCGTTCCCCGACAGCCACCGCCAGCACCTCGGCATGCCGGGCATGCACGGCAGCGTCGCCGCGGTCACCGCGCTGCAGAAGTCGGACCTGTTGATCGCGCTGGGCACCCGCTTCGACGACCGGGTCACCGGCCGGCTCGACACGTTCGCCCCGGGCGCAGCCGTCATCCACGCCGACATCGACCCGGCCGAGATCGGCAAGAACCGGATCGCCGACGTCCCGATCGTGGGCGACGCGCGTGAGGTGCTGGCCGAGCTGATTCCGGCCGTGCGGGCCGAGTTCGACGCCGGCAACCGGGCCGACCTGACCGGCTGGTGGCAGCAGCTCGACGCGTGGCGCGAGACGTACCCGCTCGGCTACGACGAGCCATCCGACGGCACGCTCGCGCCGCAGTACGTCATCGAGCGGCTGGGCAAGATCGCCGGCCCGGACACGATCTTCGCCGCCGGGGTCGGCCAGCACCAGATGTGGGCGTCGCAGTTCATCCAGTACGAGAACCCCTACACGTGGCTCAACTCCGGCGGCGCCGGGACGATGGGCTACGCGGTGCCGGCGGCCATGGGCGCGAAGGTCGGCATGCCCGACAAGCTGGTGTGGGCGGTCGACGGCGACGGCTGCTTCCAGATGACCAACCAGGAGCTGGCGACCTGCTCCATCGAGGGCATCCCGATCAAGGTCGCGGTCATCAACAACGGCAACCTCGGCATGGTGCGCCAGTGGCAGACGCTCTTCTACGGCCAGCGCTACAGCCAGACCGAGCTCGGCACGCACAAGCTCATCCCCGACTTCGTGAAGCTCGCCGATGCGCTCGGTTGCGTCGGCCTGCGTTGCGATTCGAAGGCAGACGTCGACGACACGATCGAGAAGGCGAACTCGATCAACGACCTTCCCGTCGTGGTCGACTTCCAGGTGGGCAAGGACGCGATGGTGTGGCCGATGGTGGCCGCCGGAACGAGTAACGACGACATCCAGGCCGCGCGCGGCATTCGCCCCTTGTTCGACGAGGACGAGTGATGGCGCTGACCCGGATCGGACTGCTCGGCGGCATGAGCTGGGAGTCCACGGCGGTCTACTACCGGCTGCTCAACGAGCTGGTGCACGAACGGGTCGGCGGGCATGCCAGCGCGCCGGTGCTCGTCTGGTCGGTCGACTTCGCCGAGATCGAAGCCCTCCAGCGTGCGGGCGACTGGGACGAGCAGGGGCGCATCCTCGGCGAGGCGGCGTGGGCGTTGCAGCAGGCCGGCGTCGAGGCGGTGGCACTGGGCACGAACACGCTGCACCTGGTGGCCGACGCGATCACCGCCCGGATCACGGTGCCGTTCGTCGACCTGATCGACGTCGTGGGCAAGGCCGTCGCCGATGCGGGCCACCGCCGGGTCGGCTTACTGGCCACCGGCTACACCATGGCCAGTGACCTCTACCCGAACCGGCTGGCGAAGCACGACGTCGACGTCCTCGTGCCGGACGAGCGTGATCGCGCACTCGTCCACGGCGTCATCTTCGACGAACTCGTGCATGGCGTCGTCCGGGACGAGTCGCGTGCCGCGTACCTCGACGTCGTGGCGCGACTGGCGGCCGGCGGCGTCGACGCGGTCGTCCTCGGGTGCACCGAGATCGACCTGCTACTGCACGACGGCGACGCAGCCGTCCCCCTGCTCGACAGCACTCGGCTGCACTGCGAGACGCTGACCGACATCATGATCTCCGGAGTTCGCCCATGAGTACCCACACGTTGTCCGTCCTCGTCGAGAACAAGCCCGGTGTATTGGCCCGGGTGTCCGGGTTGTTCAGCCGGCGCAGCTTCAACATCGAGTCGCTCGCGGTCGGCCCCACCGAGCATCCGGAGATCTCGCGCATCACGATCCTGGTCGGCGTCGAGGGCACCGCACTCGAGCAGGTCACCAAGCAGCTCAACAAGCTCATCAATGTCATCAAGATCGTCGAACTCGAGGATGCGAGCGCAGTTCAGCGCGAGCTCCTGCTGGTGAAGGTCCGCGCCGACGACGCGACCCGCCGCGGCGTGCTCGAGACCGTCGAGCTGTTCAAGGCGAAGGTCGTCGACGTCAGCCCCGAGGCGCTCACCATCGAGGTGACCGGCCCGCCGGTCAAGCTCGAGGCGATGCTGAAGATGCTGGAGCCGTACGGCATTCGCGAGATGGTCCAGTCCGGCGTGGTCGCGCTCGGGCGGGGCCCACGTTCGATGACCCAAGCCGCGCTTCGCTCGGTCGAGCGCAGCGCCTGATTGAAGGGAACACCGTGGCGGTAGACATCTATTACGACGACGACGCCGACCTGTCGATCGTGCAAGGGCGCAAGGTCGCCGTGCTGGGCTACGGCAGTCAAGGTCATGCGCATGCCCTGTCGCTGCGCGACTCCGGCGTGGACGTGCGGGTCGGCTTGCCCGAGGGATCCAGGAGCCGGGGCAAGGCGACCGACGAGGGCCTGCGGGTGCTGACGCCGGCCGAGGCGTCGGCCGAGGCCGACCTGATCATGGTGTTGGCCCCGGACCCGGCGCAGCGCTCGCTGTACGCCGAGTCGATCGAGCCGAACCTGAAGGACGGCGACGCGATCTTCTTCGGCCACGGCTTCAACATCCGATTCGGTTACATCAAGCCGCCGGGCAACGTCGATGTCGCGATGGTCGCGCCGAAGGGCCCGGGGCACTTGGTGCGCCGGCAGTTCGTCGACGGCAAGGGCGTCCCGGTGCTCGTCGCGGTCGAGCAGGACGCGTCCGGCTCGGCGTTCGAGCTCGCCCTGTCCTATGCGAAGGCGATCGGCGGCACGCGTGCCGGCGCGATCAGGACGACGTTCACCGAGGAGACCGAGACCGACCTGTTCGGCGAGCAGGCCGTGCTGTGCGGCGGGGTCTCCCAGCTCGTCCAGTACGGGTTCGAGACGCTGACCGAGGCCGGCTACACACCCGAGGTCGCCTACTTCGAGTGCCTGCACGAGCTCAAGCTGATCGTCGACCTGATGTACGAGGGCGGAATCGCCAAGCAGCGCTGGTCGGTGTCCGACACGGCCGAGTACGGCGACTACGTGTCCGGCCCGCGGATCATCGACGCGCACGTCAAGGAGAACATGCAGCGGATCCTCGGCGAGATCCGCGACGGCTCGTTCGCTGCGCGGTTCATCGCCGACCAGGACGCAGGCGCGCCCGAGTTCAAGGCGCTGCGCGAGAAGGCCGAACAGCACCCGATCGAGGAGGTCGGCCGCCAGCTACGTGGCCTGATGAGCTGGGTGGCCACAAGCGACGACGACTACACCGAAGGGACCGCCAAGCGCTGACTTATCCCGCCTGCGCGGCTCCGCCGAACGCCTTCGGCGCGGGCCGCGTCGCGGCGGCGGGGCTGCTCATCTCCTATTCGGGTCCGGGTATACCGCGAGGAAGAGCGACCACGGCGGGGCTTTCGGGTCGTGGGGGCGCTGCTCGAACTCGTCGAGCAGGTCGCGCAGCCGGTGCCGGAACTCGGTCATGTCGTCGGGTGCCAGCCGCAATCCGAGCCGGGTCGTGTCCAGGTCGGCGACCGGGACGAGCGCGACCTCCTCGAGGAACGCGTCCAGCACGGCACGGTCCCTCGCGGGTGACTTGAGCCGCCACGACTTTCTCGTTGCCAGATAAGGCACTTCGCGCGCACCGCGCGTCCCGTGGCGTTCCGGTTGCGCGGCGAGGAAACCGGTGCGCACGAGTCGGCGGACGTGATGGAGCGTGGTGGCCGGGTCGCGGCCGAGCGCCTGCGCGATCTGCTTGTTCGTGCACGCCTCGCTGAGGCACACCCGCAGGATCCGCAGCCGCAAAGTGGACGCCAGCGCGCGCGCCTCCTCGTCCGTCGCGGGGCGTCGAGACGTCATGGATCAGTAGCATAAGCCGAGTGATTGACAAATGCCAATCACTCGCCGAGGCTAGCCGCCGTGACCGAAGTGACTCAGCAGACTACAATCCGGCGCGGTGCGCTCTGGCGCCACGGGGACTTTCGCCGGCTGTGGATCGGCGAGACGGTCAGCCAGTTCGGCACGATGGTCAGCCAGCTCGCGCTGCCGCTCGTGGCGATCCTGGTCGTGCGTGCGTCGACGTTTCAGGTCGGCGTGCTCACCGCGCTGCAGTGGCTTGCCTTCCTCGTCATCGGCCTGCCGGCGGGTGCATGGGTGGATCGGATGCGCTGTCGCAACGTGCTCATCGCCAACGACGTGCTGCGTGCGGCCGCGATCGGCTCGATACCTGCCGCGGCGGCGCTGCACGCGCTCACCATCGAGCAGCTCTACGCCGTGGCCCTCGTCGTCGGCGTCGGAACGGTGTTCTTCGACGTCGCGTACCAGTCCTACCTACCGGAGCTGATCGACCGGGACCTGCTCGTCGACGGCAATGCGAAGCTGCAGGCGAGCGAGTCGGTGGCGCAGATCGCTGGGCCCAGCATCGGCGGCGTGCTGATCCAGGCGCTCAGCGCGCCGTACGCCGTCCTGATCGATGCGCTGAGCTTTCTCTGGTCTGCCGCCTGGATCGGCGCGATTCGAGTCGACCCGGCCGAACGGCAGCGCACGCACGACCGCCACCTCGGCCGCGAGATCGCCCAGGGGCTGCGCTTCGTCGTCGGCAACCCGATGCTGCGTGCGATCGCGATGTGCACCGCCTCGTCCAACCTGTTCATGTCGCTCGGGCTCGCCGTCTACTACGTACTGCTCGCCCGTGAGCTGCATCTTTCGGCCGGCGTCATCGGCCTGATCAGCTCGACGGCTGCGGTCGGCGGCCTGATCGGCTCGCTGCTCGCCGGCCGACTGGCGCGCCGGTTCGGGCAGGGCCCCGCGATCTGGGTCTCGATCCTTGCCGCCGCGCCGCTCGGCTTCGTCGCGCCGTTCGTCGATCGCGGCTGGACGCTCGTGCTGCTCGCCGTGGCGCAATTGCTCGTCTCGATCACGGTCGTCGTCTACAACATCACCCAGGTGAGCTTCCGGCAGGGTCTCTGCCCGCCCGCGCTGCTCGGCCGGATGAACGCCACCATGCGCTTCCTGGTGTGGGGCACGTTGCCGCTCGGCGGCGTGCTCGGCGGGGCCCTCGGCTCGTGGCTGGGCGTTCGCCCCGCGCTGCTCATCTCGGCCATCGGTGGCTGCTTCAGTTTCCTGCCTGTGTTCCTGTCGCCGCTGCGCAGCATGCGGGAACTGCCCTCTTACCAGGCCGTCTTGGAGAGTGAGACGGCCAGCCCGGTAAGTGGGACCTGACGAGTGGCTCGGCTACGCTGCCCGGCATGAAGCTTGCGGTCATTCCGGGCGACGGCATCGGGATCGAGGTCACCGCGCAGGCGCTGCACGTGCTCCACGCGGTGCTCCCGGGTGTCGACGAGACGACGTTCGACCTCGGCGCCGCGCGCTGGCATCGCACAGGCGAGACACTGCCCGACTCGGCGCTGGCCGAGATCCGCGACAGCGACGCGATCCTGCTGGGCGCGGTCGGCGACCCGTCCGTGCCGTCGGGCGTGCTCGAACGAGGGCTGCTGCTGCGGCTGCGCTTCGAGCTCGACCATTACGTGAACCTGCGCCCAGCCAAGCTCTACCCGGGCGTGGCGTCACCGCTGGCCGGATCCCCGGACATCGACTTCGTCGTGTACCGGGAGGGCACCGAAGGCTCGTACACCGGCAACGGGGGAGTGCTGCGGCGCGGCACGCCCCAAGAGGTGGCCACCGAGGTCAGCGTCAACACGGCATTCGGCGTCGAGCGGGTCGTGCGTGCCGCGTTCGAGCGCGCGCGGTCGCGTCCGCGCAAGCACCTGACGCTGGTGCACAAGAACAACGTCCTCGTATATGCAGGCGATCTGTGGACGCGCACGGTCTCCGCCGTCGGCGCGGACTACCCGGACGTGACCGTCGCCTACAACCATGTCGACGCGGCGATGATCTACCTGGTCACCGACCCGGCACGTTACGACGTGATCGTCACCGACAACTTGTTCGGCGACATCATCACCGATCTCGCAGCAGCCGTGTCGGGCGGTATCGGCCTGGCAGCAAGCGGCAACGTCGATCCATCCCGGCGTAGCCCGTCGATGTTCGAGCCGGTGCACGGCTCGGCGCCTGACATCGCCGGTCAGGGCAAGGCCGACCCGACCGCAGCGATCCTGTCCGTCGCCATGCTGCTCGACCATCTCGGCGAGACGGACGCCTCAGCTCGCGTCGAGGCCGCCGTGGCCGCCGACCTCGCGGCCCGCGACCCGCGCCAGCCGGGCACGACCAGCGAGGTCGGCGAGCGCCTGGCAAAGGCCGCGGCCGGCTGATCCGACGCAGGTTTTGGCCGTCCGGACCGCTATAGGTGGTCCGGACGGCCAAAACCGGGTCGCCGACCTTGACCTGGAGCGCACTCCGGGTGCGAACCTGAGGTCATGCAGAGCTACTCGCCCGGGCAGGTCGTCGACAGGACCGGCTTCAGCCTCGACACGTTGCGGTACTACGAACGCATCGGCCTGGTCGGCGGCGTCGCCCGCACGTCGGGCGGGCGACGCATATTCACCGACGACGACATCGGCTGGCTGGAGATCTTGCGGTGCCTGCGTGACACCGGTATGCCGATCGCCCGGATGTTGCGCTACGCCGAGCTGGCCCGGGCGGGCGACGAGACGATCGCCGAACGCGTGGCGCTGCTCGAAGAGCATGACCGCGCCGTCGACGATCAGGTCCGCAACCTGCGCGCGCAGCAACGCCATCTGCGCGACAAGATCCGCTGGTATCGGTCACTTTCCGCCGAATCCGGGTGACATCTCGGCGCGCGGCGCCGTCGGTTCTGTGGCAGACTCGGCGCGTGCAGGTCAGCTTCGTCATTATCAGTTAGCGCGTCGGCCGAGATCGATTCCGACGCGCAGACCCTTCGCCATCCGGCGGGGGGTCTTTTGTTTTGTCCCTACCAGGCAAGGATTCGCAACGATGCAGACCGACGAGTTCCACGTCTTCGACACGACATTGCGTGACGGCGCGCAGCGTGAGGGGATCACCTACTCGGTCGCCGACAAGCTCGCGGTCGCGCGCCTGCTCGACCAGATCGGCGTCGGCTTCATCGAGGGGGGCTGGCCGGGCGCCATGCCCAAGGACACCGAGTTCTTCGCTCGGGCGGCCGACGGCGAGCTCGTGCTGAAGCACGCCACGCTCGTGGCATTCGGAGCCACCCGCAAGGCAGGCGTGCGCGTCGAGGACGACCCTCAGGTGCGCGCACTGGTCGACTCTCGCGCGCCGGTGGTCACGCTCGTCGCGAAGTCGGACGTGTGGCACGTCGAGCAGGCCCTACGGACGACCTTGGAGGAGAACCTCGCGATGGTGCGCGACACCGTCGCGTTCCTGCGCGCTGAGGGGCGCCGCGTATTCCTCGACTGCGAGCACTTCTTCGACGGGTACAAGCACGATCCCGACTACGGCGTACGGGTGCTCGACGCAGCACTGGAGGCGGGGGCGGACGTCGGCGTGCTGTGCGACACCAACGGCGGGATGCTGCCGATGGGCGTGCACGCGACCGTCACCGCCGTACGCCAGCGTACGGACATGCGGCTCGGGATCCATACCCAGGACGACACCGGCTGCGCCGTGGCGAACACGCTGGCCGCGGTGGACGCCGGCGCCACGCACGTGCAGGGCACGGCGAACGGCTACGGCGAACGTGCCGGCAACGCCGACATCTTCGGCATCATCGGTGGGCTGATGACCAAGATGGACCGCGACGTGCTGCCGCCCGGATGCCTGCGCGAGATGGTGCGTGTCTCGCACGCCATCGCCGAGATCGCCAACCTGGCGCCGAACACCCACCAGCCTTACGTCGGCTCGTCGGCGTTCGCGCATAAGGCGGGGCTGCACGCGTCCGCGATCAAGGTCGCGCCGGTGCTGTACAACCATCTCGACCCGGCACTCGTCGGCAACGACCAGCGCATCCTCGTGACCGAAATGGCCGGGCGCGCATCCGTCGAGCTCAAGTCCCGCGAGCTCGGCGTCGACGTGACTTCCCGCCCGGATGTCGTCGGCAAGGTGGTCGATCGGGTCAAGCAGCGTGAGGCGGAGGGCTGGTCCTACGAGGCCGCGGACGCGTCGTTCGAGCTCCTGCTGCGCGACGAGTTGGGCTCCGCGCCGGAGGCGTTTCGGGTCGAGTCGTACCGGGTGATCGTCGAGCGCCGCGAGGACGGCACGCTCGTCAGCGAGGCCACAGTCAAGGTGCACGCCGGCGGGCAGCGCGTGATCTCGACCGACGAGGGCAACGGGCCGGTCAACGCGCTTGACCGGGCGCTGCGTTCAGCCTTGGAGACGGCGTACCCGCGCCTGGCGCAGCTCGAGCTCACCGACTACAAGGTGCGCATCCTGCCGGGCAAGCACGGCACCGACGCGGTGACCCGGGTGCTCGTCGAGACCTCGGACCGCCATCGCGAGTGGACGACCGTCGGCGTGCACGGCAACGTGATCGAGGCGTCCTGGCTCGCGCTGTTCGACGCTGTGCGTTACGGCCTGCTGCACGAGTAGTGCAGGTGCACGACGCCTCCGGCGAAACGGTGCTCGTCTAGCAGTTCGAGTTCGACACGGACGCCGTCAGGCAGCGCCGCCGTGCCACCGCCCACCACGATGGGCGTGAGGAACAGGTGCAACTCGTCGACCAGCCCGGCCGCGATCGCGGTAGCAGCGAGGCCGGGCCCGCCGAGGCTGATGTCGTGGTCCGCCGAAGCCTTCAGTTGCCGGACGGCATCGACGTCGAAGTCGCGCTCGAGCCGGGTCCGCGTGCTGGACACCGCCGGCAAGGTCGTCGAGTACACGATCTTGTCGGCGGCCCGCCAGATCTGCGCGTAGTCCCGCGAGACCGGCCGCTGACCGTCGTCGGTCGGCATCGTCTCCCACGCGACCATCGTCTCGTACATCCGGCGTCCGTAGAGGTACGTGCCGATGGGACGTTCCAGGTCGTTGACGAACGCGTGCACCTCCTCGTCCGGCGCCGCCCAGTCGAAGCTGCCGTCGGCATCAGCAATGTAGCCGTCGAGTGAGGCGATCGCGGAGTAGATCAGCTTCGCCATGAGCTGTCCCGTGCTGAGCCCAGCAGGCACGCAGCGCAGTCGTGGGCGCAGGCGTCGCCGGACGGGCAAACGCCGGCGACGTGCATCTCGTCCGGATCGTGGTCGTGGCCGCAGCCGGCGTCCGCGACGGTGGATGCGACCGCGGCATCCAGGCGTGCCTCGGCGAGGTCGGCCCCCGCGCTCGCGAGCAGTCCCCACGAGACGAGGGACAGCGTCAGACCCGCGACAAGCGCCACGACCGACATCACGCGCAACCCGGCGGACGCCACGCTGACCCAGGGAAGCACCCCGATCGCGACGAGCAGCGTGGCAAGCAGCCCGGCCATGGCCGCGGCGCGGCGCCGGCGCTCGACGGGCACGGAGGAGAGCGACGAACTCACGGCAGGAAGTATGCCCGGTAGCCTTGACCCCCGTGCGCATCGCCCGCTTCGCCGCTCCGCCCGGCGGCCTGAGTTGGGGCGTCGTCGAGGGTGGCCGGGGTGCCGAGATCGTCGCCGCAATCGCCGACCATCCGTTCGGGCCGATCACGTTCACCGGCCAACGGTGGGCGCTGCCGGACGTCCGGCTGCTCTCGCCGATCCTGCCGAGCAAGGTCGTCGCCGTCGGCCGCAACTACGCCGACCACGCGCGCGAGCTCGGCAACGAAGTGCCCGACGTGCCGCTGCTGTTCCTCAAACCGTCGACGTCGGTGATCGGCGACGGTGACGTGATCCGGCTGCCTGCCGACTCGCAGCAGGTCGAGCACGAGGCCGAGCTCGCCGTCGTGATCGGCCGTCCGGCGAAGGACGTCGACCGCGAGAAGGCCCTCGACCACGTCCTCGGCTACACCGTCGCCAACGACGTCACCGCGCGGGACCAGCAGCGCGCCGACGTGCAGTTCACCCGCGCGAAGGGCTACGACTCGTTCTGCCCGATCGGCCCGTGGATCGAGACGGTGCTCGATCCGTCGGACCTGCGGATCACCGCCAGCGTCAACGGCGCGATTCGCCAGGACGGCCGCACCAGCCAGATGGTGCACGACGTCGCGAGCCTGATCGCGTTCGCGTCGAACATCATGACGTTGCTGCCCGGAGACGTGATCCTGACCGGAACGCCGGCCGGCGTCGGGCCGATTCGCGACGGCGACACGGTGAGCGTCGAGATCGAGGGGATTGGCACGTTGACGAATCAGGTACGCGCGAAATGACGGTCCGGGTTCGCTTCGCCCCGTCGCCCACCGGCGACCCGCACGTCGGCCTCGTTCGCACCGCGCTGTTCAACTGGGCCTACGCGCGGCACACCGGGGGCACGTTCGTGTTCCGGGTCGAGGACACCGACGCCGCGCGCGACTCGGAGGAGAGCTACCGGGCGCTGCTGGACGCGCTGCGCTGGCTGGGCATGGACTGGGACGAGGGCCCTGAGGTCGGCGGACCCTACGGCCCGTACCGGCAGAGCGAACGCCGCGACATCTACGCCGAGGTGGTCGACAAGCTGCGCGCCGCCGGTCACGTCTACGAGTCGTACTCGACGCCGGAAGAGGTCGAGGCACGCCACCGCGCCGCGGGGCGCGAGCCGAAGCTGGGCTACGACGGATTCGACCGCGAGCTGAGCGACGCGCAGCGCGCCGCGTATGGGGCCGAGGGCCGCCAGCCGGTGCTGCGCGTCCGGATGCCTGACGACGACATCAGCTGGCACGACCTGGTCCGCGGCGACATCAGCTTCGCGGCGGGCAGCGTCCCCGACTTCGTCGTCGTACGCGGCAACGGAGAGCCGCTGTACACGCTGACCAACCCGCTCGACGACGCGCTGATGCGCATCACGCACGTGCTGCGCGGCGAGGACCTGCTGCCGTCAACGCCCCGGCAGGTCGCGCTGTACCGCGCGCTGATCGACATCGGCGTCGCCGAGGCCGTGCCCGAGTTCGGCCACCTGCCCTTCGTCATGGGCGAGGGCAACAAGAAGCTGTCCAAGCGCGACCCGCAGTCGTCGTTGAATCTCTACCGCCAGGGCGGGTACCTGCCCGAGGGGTTGCTGAACTACCTGGCGCTGCTCGGCTGGTCGATCGGCCCGGACCGCGACGTCTTCAGCATGGACGAGATGGTCGCCGCCTTCGACATCGCCGACGTCAATGCGAACTCGGCCCGCTTCGACCCGAAGAAGTGCGAGGCCATCAACGCCACGCACATCCGGATGCTGCCGCCGCCCGACTTCGCAGCCCGCCTGCGCGAATTCCTGCCGGACGCCGATCCGGCGCTCGTCGGGGCCGCCGCACCGCTCGTGCAGGAGCGCATCCAGACCCTCGTCGAGGGCGCCGACATGCTGCGCTTCCTGGTCGAGGCCGACATCGAGCTGGACGAGGCGGCCGCGGCCAAGCAGCTCGGCGACGCCGGCCAGGCCGTGCTGGCCGCCGCGATGCCCGCGCTCGACGCGCTGCCGTCATGGGACGCCGCGTCTATCGAGGCCGCGCTGCACGCCTCGCTCGTCGACGGCCTCGGCCTCAAGCCTCGCAACGCCTACGGGCCGATCCGTGTCGCAGTGACCGGGCGCGCCGTGTCGCCGCCCCTGTTCGAGTCGCTGGAGCTGCTCGGACGCGAGCGGTCGCTGGCTCGGCTGCGAGCCGCCGCCGCATGATCGAGGCGGTCTTCTTCGACGTCGACGACACGCTCGTCGACTACGACGGCGCCGCACGGTCCGCGTTCCACGCCGTGTTCGGAGGGTCGGCCGACTACACTGCCTGGACGGTGCTGTCGCGCGAGTGGTACCCGCGTCATCCGCAGGAGCTGTCCTGGGAGGACATGCGGGTCGGCCGCACGACGGCGTTCCTCGACTCGCTGGCCAGGCCGGACGAGCCGTCGATTGCCGAGGCCCGTCGCATGCAGGTCATGGAGGCCTCGTTCGAGCTGTTCGCGGACGTGCTGGACTGCCTTCGCGCACTCCGGCAGGCCGGCCTCAAGCTCGGCGTGATCACCAACTCCGAGCCAGCGCATCAGCGACGCAAGCTGCGCGCGGTCGGGCTCGCCGATGCGTTCGACACGGTCGTGATCTCCGGCGAGTTCGGCGTCGCGAAGCCCGATCCGGCGATCTTCGAGCATGCCTGCGCGGCAATCGGCGTCGCCCCAGGGGCCGCGCTGCACGTCGCTGATCGCCTCGACCTCGACGCTGTGGGCGCGTCCGATGCGGGCCTTCGGGGCGTCTGGCTCGATCGCCGCGCAGAGGCGAACGGCGAGCACCGCGTGCCGATCGTGTCGGGCCTGGCGGGGCTGCACGAGGTCCTCCGCTGACCGTGCGTGCGACGCGGGCGGCGTTTTGGTCCGGTGTATCGCGGTCCGGTAGAGTGGCTCGACGGTCTGGTCGGTAATCCCGGGCGGGCCGAAGTGGGGTATGGGGTAATTGGCAGCCCAACTGATTCTGGTTCAGTTAGTCTAGGTTCGAGTCCTGGTACCCCAGCGCCACGCTCGCGTGGACTTTCTGGCCCCGTCGTCTAGCGGCCCAGGACGCCGCCCTCTCAAGGCGGTGGCGCCGGTTCGAATCCGGTCGGGGCTACCAGCACATACGTCAACGTTTCCGGGAGCCGTGAGGCTCGAGGAACGTTAGGCTCGGGCTTGCAGCGGACCCGCAGGCAGTAACAGGGTGCCAGAGCAGTAGCCGCTGCAGGCCCGCCAGTCACGCCGCTTTCAAGTTGCACGAATCGCACTGACGCGCATCTTGATCGTTGTGGGCCGGATACGCACAGTTGCTTTTGCACTACTCCTTGCGACATGTTTCCTAGCGCTGGTGGGTGGCGCCGCACATGGCCACGGAGCCGCTCATGTTGCACCAACGGCCGCCGGCCTCGGGGCGCCGGTTGCTGCGACGAACGCCGGCGTGCCGGCCTGCGTCATGCGAGCGCCGACCACGGCGCGCGGCTACGCCGACCTGTTCGCGCGCCTGCCGACGTCGCAGTGGGGTGCCGCCGACCTGTCGATCAGCGTGCCCCTCGGGGGCCGCTCGGTCTGGCTGTACGGCGACACCTTCGAGGCTCACCGGTTCGTGCACTCGACCGCGATCGTCCAGACCCGGGGCTGCCTGCACGTCAGCCACGCCGGGGCACAGCTGCTCCCGAACGACGACGCGCACCACATCTACTGGATCACGTCCGCGCAGGCGGTTGATGCGTCGCGCCTCGCGGTGATCGCCAGGTCGACCGTGCTTACCGGCGCGTGCCTGTTCTGCTTTCGTGACGGCGGCTTCGACCGCACCGCCCTCTTGTCCGTGAGCACGACCGGCGACCTGAGTTTCGTGCGCTGGACCGCGAAGCACGTTCGTCCCGCGCCGAATGCCGGCCCGATGATCCACATCGACAACCAGCCGCATCACTTCGGGTACGCCCGGCACGCGCACCCGGAGGCACGGCTCGCCAGCGGCCGGATGCTGGTCACGACCTGCCAGAACTGGGACGACGGCATCCTGCACCAGTTCGCCGACTACCGGCCGATCTTCGCGGAGCTGCAATGATGACGACGACCTCGGGGCGGGCGCCGGTGCCTACCTGGCGATGCCGAGCACGAGGGGGTATACCGCTCCGGCTCCGGCCTGGCGCAGCAGCCGGGCCACGACGGTGAGCGTCCAGCCCGTGGCGGTGTAGTCGTCGACGAGCAGTATCGGGTCACCGCGATGCCCGTTGGCGAGCTGCGCGGCGAGCTCGTCCGGGAGAGCGTAGGCGTCGTGCACGGCGCGCAGGCGCTGCGCGCTGTTGGAGCGCTGCGCGCCGCTCTGGTGGCGGTGCGGGACGCCCCCCAGGTCGGGCAGCCAGCCGATCGCGCTGATCTGTGAGGCCAAGGCGGCGGCAACCGTCGGGCGGTCGTACGAGCCGACGTGTACGACGGCGGCCGGGCGCGCGTCCCAATGCCAGGCGGCCAGTACCTCGACGGCGGCGGCCACGAGATCGGCCGGCACCTCACCATCGGTGGACGCCAGCGCAGCCCGGATCCGCTGCCCGTACCCCAGGTCGGTGAACCGCGCGACGCCTCGGCCGGGTTCGGCCTGTTCGTCGGCGGCGATCTTGCCCTTGAGGTCGACGCCGAGCGCGGCCATGGCGGCCGGCCAGAGCCGGCGCGGATCGACGGTCACGCCGGGCCGGCGCAGCTTGTCGTTCGCCTCCGCGACGGTGCCCTCGGCCGTTGCCGCCGCCACGGCCAGCCCGCCACAGTTGTCGCAGCGACCGCAGTCAGCCGCCTGCGGATCGTCGAGCTGGTGGCGCAGGTAGCGCATCCGGCAACCGGGCGTGGCGATGTAGCCGAGCATCGCCTGCTGCTCGTCGAGCCGGACGCGGGCGACCTTGGCGTAGCGGTCGGCGTCGTACGTCCACGGCTGACCGGTGGCCGTCCAGCCGCCCCTGACCCGGCGCACGGCCCCGTCGACGTCGAGCACCTTGAGCATCATCTCCAGGCGCGACCGGGACAGCTCGACGCGCGCCTCGAGCGCCTGGGTGCTCAGCGGCGACTCGTCGGCGGCGAGCACGTCGAGGGTCGCGCGGACCTGGCGCTGTTCGGGGAAGCCGACCGACGCGAAGTAGTCCCAGACGGCCTGATCCTCGCTGCCGGGCAGCAGGATCACCTGCGCCCGGTCGACGCCGCGCCCCGCGCGCCCGACCTGCTGGTAGTAGGCGATCGGCGAGGACGGCGCGCCGAAGTGGATCACGAAGCCCAGGTCGGGCTTGTCGAATCCCATGCCGAGTGCCGACGTGGCGATCAGCGCCTTGACCCGGTTGTTGATCAGGTCGTCCTCGGCGGCGAGCCGCTCGGCCGGCTCGGTCTGCCCCGAGTAGGCGACGACGGTGTGGCCGTGCTCGCGCAGGTAGTCGGCCACGTCGTGCGTGGCCGCGACCGTGAGCGTGTAGATGATGCCCGAGCCCGGCAGGTCGCCGAGATGGTCGGCCAGCCAGGCCAGGCGATGCGCCGTCGAGGGCAACTGCAGCACGCCGAGGTGCAGCGAGTCGCGGTCGAGGCTGCCGCGCAGCACCAGGACGTCGCTGTCGTGGCGGCCGAGTCCCAGCACGTCGCCGATGTCGTCGACCACGCGTGTGTTCGCCGTCGCGGTGGTGGCCAGCACCGGAACGCCCGCCGGCAGCTCCGGCAGCAGGGTTCGCAGCCGGCGGAAGTCCGGCCGGAAGTCGTGGCCCCAGTCGCTGATGCAGTGCGCCTCGTCGACGACGAGCAGGCCGCAGGTCGCGGCCAGTTGCGGCATGACCTGATCGCGGAAGTCGGGGTTGTTCAGCCGCTCCGGGGACACCAGCAAGACGTCGATCTCGCCCCGGGCGACCGCGGTGTACGTGTGCGCCCAGTCCTCGATATTCGTCGAGTTGATCGTCGCGGCGTGGATGCCCGCCCGCTCGGCGGCGGCGATCTGGTTGCGCATCAACGCGAGCAGCGGAGAGATGATCACCGTCGGGCCGGCACCGTCGGCGCGCAGCAGCGCGGTGGCCACGAAGTACACCGCCGACTTGCCCCAGCCCGTCCGCTGCACGACCAGGGCACGGCGGCGATCGGCGACCAGCGCCTCGATGGCCGTCCACTGATCTTCGTGCAGGACGGCCTGCTCGCCGGCTAACGCCCGCAGGTGCGACTGGGCCCGCTCGCGCAGCGCGTCCCGGGACAAAGTGGTGGTCACCTGCCCTGTCTAGCAGTGCGCTCCGTCGATGCGAATGTTGACCTGATGCGGCCACCTTCGCGCATTGAATCGCCCGGTACGCGCTCATAGCGTCGATCCTGCGCTATCTCCCGGACAAATAGGGAAGGACTCGTCATGCGCAAGGCAGCCAGAGTCTGTGCGGTGCTCGCCGTCGTGACCGCCCTTGCCGGCAACGGCAACGCCGCCGCATCGGCGGCCACCGACCGGGCGCCGACGGCGCCGCACGGCCTCGTCGTCGACGACCGTACGAACCCGCTGGGCGTGCAGGGCAGGCCGCAGTTCGGCTGGCTGCCGCAGGATCCGGACGGCAACGAGGTGCAGACGGCCTATCAGCTCGTGGTCGCGGCTAGCGGCGCGACGGTGTGGGACTCGGGCAAGGTGGCGTCCGGGGCGCAGTCCTGGGTGTCCTATGCCGGGCCCGCCCTCGCCCCTGGCGCGAGCTACACCTGGTCGGTGCGCACGTGGGACCGCGGCGGCCTCGCCTCGCCGTTCGCGCAGGCCCGGTTCGACACCGGGCTGGGTGATCAGGACTGGTCCGGTGCGAGCTGGATCCGCCGGGCGACGTCCGGCACCGACGCGAGCAACGATTACACCCTGGCCCGCAAGACGTTCGGGGTCAGCGCCGCCAGTCCGGTCGTGCGGGCGCGCGCGTACGTGGCCGCGATGGGCGACTGGGCGCTGCACGTCAACGGGTCGACGATCGAACGGACGTCCTCGTACGGCTACGCCGGTGAGGGCTACTACGACGTCTCCGACATCACGGCTCAGGTGAAGGCCGGCCAGCCGCTCACGGTCGGCGTGCTCTACCACTACTGGACGTGCACCTGCCAGGGCCGCGCTAACGGGCCGGTGGCGCCGGAAGGACCGTCCGGCCTGCTCGTCAAGGTCGTGGTCGATCACGCGGACGGCACCAGCGACCTGCTCGTCTCGGACGGCTCCTGGAAGGTCACGCAGGACGCGCCCGAGACAATCTCCACGCTGACCTACCGCAACTCAGATGCCGGCGATCGCGTCGAGAACATCGATGCCACAAGGGAGATCCCCGGCTGGGATACGCCGGCCTATGACGACTCCGCGTGGCCGGCGCCGCTGGTGATCGGCCCGCACCCCCGGCCGAACCCGGCAAGCTGCACGTCGTATGAGGGGCAGTCCTCGCCGTGCGCGTTCACCCATCTGGTGGCCGAGCAGGCGCACATCGCGACGCGTGTCGTGCACCCCGTCAACGTGCTGCACCTGCCGGACGGCACCGTCTTCGCCGACATGGGCAAGGTGTACTCGGCCGTGCCGTCGATCAGGCTGGACGAGGGCGTGGCCGGTCGCGCGCTGACGATGACGACCAGCTACCGCGAGAGCAACACCACGACCACCGCGGACGTGACCGCCGGGGCGCAGACAATCCCGCTCGCGTCGGTCGCGAACCTGCACGTCGGCGATCGCATCACCGTGGACGCGCCCGCCGACGGCTACGGCGCCGGCAATCCCGAGACGCGCACCGTCGCATCGGTCGGAACGGCCGACGCTACGCTCGACAGCCCACTGGCGACCGACCACGCCAGCGGCGTGTGGGTGGCCAACTCGCGTGCGGGCACGTCCACGCTGGACACCCAGGGCAGCAACATGCGCTTCTTCTACACCGAGAAGGCCGGCCCGCAGACCGCGCAGCCGTTCACCTACTGGGGCTGGCGCTACATCCAGATCAGCGACCCCGGCGAGGACGTGAGCGCCGCCGACATCGCGGCGATCGTGCAGAACACCGACGCGCCGGCCGGGCACGAGGCCAGCTTCCAGAGCGACAACCACACGCTCGACTCAGTGTTCGCTCTGATGCAGCGCTCGGCGCTGCAGTCGGCGCAGAACGTCTTCCTCGATACGCCCACCCGGGAGAAGGGGCAGTTCCTCGGCGACACTGTCGACGAGTCGTTCGCGTCGATGTCATCTCTGGACGAGCGGTCGCTGACCCGCGAGGCGATAGTGGACTTCGCGCAGTCTCAGGCGCGGTACTGGCCCAATGGCGCGATGAACGCGGTGTACCCGAACGGCGACGCCAAGCGCGACATCCCCGACTACAGCGAGATGTTCCCCGAGTGGGTCATGCGCTACTACCTGATGACCGGCGATGCCGACCTGGTGGCACAGGTCTACCCCGCGATGCGCCGCGTCGCGGACTACATCAACGCGGCCGTTATCGCGCCGCAGGGTCTCGTGTACCAGCTGCCCGGCGGCAGCGGGCCGTACCAGTTCGGCATCATCGACTGGCCGCCCCCGATGCGCTACGACACGGTGGTGAACGGCAACGGCGCCGAACTGGTCGTCAACGCACTGGGCATCGGCGCGAACCGGGCCGTGGCGCAGGCCGCGGACGTGCTCGGCGCCGCCGCCGACTCCACGGCGTACACCGGCCACGCCGACGCGCTCCGCGACGCCGTCAACGCCCAGCTGCGCAGCGCCTCGACCGGCCGGTACTCCGACGGGCTGGCCACCGGCACGCTGGCGCCGATCGACAACTACTCGCAGCACGCGCAGACCTACGCGGTCGACTACGGCATCGCGCCGCCCGACAGCTATCCGGCGCTCGGTGACTACATCGCGGCACAGGGCATGAAGCAGGGGCCGATGGACCTGCGTCAGCTCGAAGCCGCGCTCGGCCGGACCGGGCACATCGACGCGCTCGTCTCGCTGCTCACCGACCCGGCGGGCGACGGCCCGGCGCGCGTGCTGGCCGAGGGCGGCACGTTCATGTGGGAGGAATGGACGCCCGGCTGCTCCGTGTCGAGCTGCCGCGGCAACGCCGTCAACCAGCGCAACAGCGAGAGCTTCTCGCACGGGTGGGGGTCGGCCGGCATCGACGGCATCCTCGAGTCGTTGCTCGGCGTCACGGTGACCAGCCCGGGAGCGGCGACCGTCGCGATCACGGTGCCCGCGACGGGTCTGCGGCACGCGAACGGCACCGAGTGGACCGAGCGCGGCCCGGTCGATGTCACCTGGACGCGCACGGCACGCGGGTTCGTCGTCGACGTCGACGTGCCGGTCAACGTCAGCGCGACTGTCGTCCTGCCCAGCGATGGCGCACGGTACAGCGCCGGGGGAGACGGCGATCCGGTGGCGACCAGCGCGACGACGTTCACGATCGGATCAGGCCACACTCATTTCGAGTCGGTGCCGTAGTGCTAGGCCAACCCTCGGCGGGGAGTTAGCTCCATCGCCGGCGCGCCCACCCGTACTTAGCGTCAGAGACGACGCAAATGGGAGGCGGGCGAGGTGCAGGCAGCGACCGAACGTGACGGAGCGGCGGTATCCCTACGAGACGTGCGCAAGGCGTACGGGCACGGCGGCTCGGCAGTGACCGCGCTCGACGGCATCAGCACGGCGTTCGCGCGGCGCACGTTCACGGCGGTCATGGGCCAATCCGGTTCGGGCAAGAGACCAACCAGGTGATCATCGGTGTCCTGCTCGTCTACGTGGTGATCACGCCGTGAACACATTGGTGACAGCAGCGCTGGGCCGCCGCCGCGAGTCGCGACGCTGCGCCTGGCCGGGACGACCGCTGCAGGTGCTGCGCATGGTCCGCCTCGAGCAGGCGCTGCTGCTCAGCCTTGCCCTGGTCGTCGGCGTGGTGATCGCCGCAGCGACACTCGTGCCGATGATCAAGGCCGTCACGGGGAGCGCGGTGCCTTACATCCCGATCGCCGGCTGGGCCGCGGTGATCGGCGGAACGGTCCTGCTCGGATCGCTGGCGACGGTGGTGCCCATCCGGCGCGTGCTACGGATCAACCCGGTCGAGGCGATCGGGATTCGCGAGTGACGACGGACAACGCGGTCGGCTAGTTGTCGCGTTGACCGGGTATGAGGATCTGGATTCGCGCAGGCGCGCTCCTGGTGGCAACCGTCGTGCTGGTGTCGATCGCTTCGTCGACTGGCAGGGAGCACCACGTGACCATCGGACCGGCGCCGGGCGGAGCGGCCAGCGGCGTGAAGCTCGTGGCCTACACCAGTTGTGCGGACATGCTCGCCGGGCTACGCCGGCAAACCGCGGAGAACGTCGGTCCGTACGGGATCGGCCAGCCGGACGGCGGTCCGATCACGGCAGACGCTGGGCTCGCGCCCGCCGCACCTGGCGCAATGGGCGCCGAATCCAGGGCCGCGCAGGCGACGCCTGAGCACTCCACCACGAACGACCACGAGGCCGGAGCTGACGAGCCCGACCTGATCAAGTCCGACGGCAACCGCATCGTCACGGTCGAGAACGGCGTGCTGAGAGTCATCGACACGGCGGCCCGCAAGATCACCGGATCGCTCAAGCTCCTACGTCGACGCGCGGCTGGTCGGTTCGACGGTGCGGCTCGTCGTTCGCAGCCAGCCCGACATCGTCTTCTCGCAGTGGACGGGACGCACCACCGCGCAGGATCAGCTCAAGCGCAACCGCGCCGCCGTGCGCAAGGCTCCGCTGCGTGACTGGCTGCCGCACTACCAGGTCATCGAGCCGAACGGGACGGCGACGACCCGGTCCGTGCCGTGCGAGCGGGTCAGCCATCCGGTGGACTACACCGGCACGTCGATGCTCACCGTGTACAGCGTCGATCTCGCCAAGGGCCTGGACGACACGTCGCCGATCAGCCTGGCCGCGGACGGCGACACGGTGTACGCCAATACGACCAGCCTCTACGTCGCCAGCAATCCCCGCTGGTGGATCACGACGATGTTCGCCGTTCCGATGGCGCCGAACCCAGGCGGCCCGAACCAGGGCGTTCCGGACCAGGGCGTAGGCGTCCCGCAGACCGTGCCCAAGGCGCCGAAGCTGCCCGCCGAACAGACAGAGATCCACCGCTTCGACATCACCGGCTCGGGCGCACCGCGATACGTCGCCTCGGGCAAGGTCGCCGGCCGGCTGCTGAACCAGTACTCGCTCTCGGACTACGACGGATACCTGCGGGTTGCCACGACGTCCGGCAATGCGATCGCGGACGAGCCGGGGCAGAGCCACATGTCGAGCACGTCGACGAGTTCGGTGTACGTGCTGCGGGCGGACACCCTGGCGAAGGTCGGCGAGGTCGACGGCCTGGGCAAGGACCAGCGGATCTACTCGGTGCGCTTCATCGGCCCGGTCGGCTACGTGGTGACGTTCCAGCAGATGGACCCGCTGTACACGCTCGACCTGCGCGACCCGACGGCACCGCGCGTCGCCGGAGAGCTCGAACTCACCGGCTACTCGGCCTACCTGCATCCGGCAGCCGACGGGCGCCTCATCGGCATCGGCCAGGAGGCGACCACGCACGGGCGCCCGACCGGCCTGCAGGTCTCGCTGTTCGACGTCAGCGACCCGGCGCATCCGCGCCGGGAAGCCCGGCTGGTGCAGCCGGACAACGCGTCCGGTGCCGAGACCGACCCGCATGCGTTCCTCTACTGGCCGAAGTCCGGTCTCGCGGTGCTGCCCGTGAATGCGTGGAGCAACGGTGAGCAGAGCCCGGGCGCGCTGGTGCTGCACATCTCCGACTCGGGCATCGTCGTCAAGGGCACGATCACCCATCCGACCTCGGCGGTGGACCCCTACCGCGCTGGTGTCACGCGAGCGCTCGTGATCGGCGATGACCTGTGGACGCTGTCCGGCTCGGGCCTGATGGTCAGCGATGCTGCCTCGCTGAACCGGCACGGCTGGATCTCGTTGACCTCGTGAGCCAGTCGTGGACGAGACCGGCGAACGTCTCCGGCTGCTCGAACGGCAGGTAATGGCCGGCGTAGGCCAGCGCGTGATGGCTCGCGTCGGGGTACCGGTCGAGCGCGTCGAAGCTGTCGAGGTAGCCGACGATTCGGTCTCGCCGGCCGCCGACGAGGGTGGCCGGGCCGCGGTATACCGCAGGCGCGTGCTCGTCAGAGACGCGATAGCCGGTCGATCGCAGCAGGTCGAGGTAGTCCTCGTCGCTCGGCGCGTTGACCGTGAACGCATCCAGGACGCGCCGGGCGACGGACCGCGACTGGCGTCCCGACGCCGTGCGCGACGTGCTCACGCAATGGCTCGAGCACGTCGTCGAGCCAATGCGATTGAAGGGTCGAAGGCACCAGTCCGGAGGCCGACGTAGATCCGCCGCCACCCGGTCCGCTCGGCGAAAGCGGCTCGAACGCGAGTTCTGTGACGCCACCGTCCAGCCCGAACCACGGCAGCAGGACGATCGGACGACCCGCACCGCGTTCGCGAACCGCAAGCACCATCGGCCCAGTCGATCACGTCGTGGCGGCCGAGACCCGCAGCGTTCGCGCTCGGCTGATCGGTCAGCCCCGCAGGCCGAGGAACTCGACAGATTCCTCGCGCATCTGCACCTTGCGCACCTTGCCGGTGATCGTCATCGGGAACTCGTCGACGAGACGCACGTAGCGCGGGATCTTGTACTGCGCCAGCTTCCCCGTGCAGTACTCACGCAGCGTGTCAGCGGTCACCGGCACCGCCCCGGGCCGCAGCTGGATCCAGGCCATCAGCTCCTCGCCGTACTTGACGTCCGGCACGCCGATCACCTGCGCGTCGAGGATGTCGGGATGGGTGTACAGGAACTCCTCGATCTCACGCGGGTAGATGTTCTCGCCACCGCGGATCACCATGTCCTTGATCCGCCCGGTGATACTGATGTAGCCGTCGTCGTCCATGACGGCGAGGTCGCCGCTGTGCATCCAGCGGGCCTGGTCGATCGCATCGGCGGTCTTCTTCGGCTCGTCCCAGTAGCCGAGCATGACCGAGTACCCGCGCGTGCACAGCTCCCCGGCCGTACCCCGAGGTACGGTAGCGCCGCCCCCGGGATCGACGATCTTCACTTCCAGGTGCGGGTGTACCTGGCCGACCGTCGACACGCGCCGTTCGATGCTGTCGTCGACCCGGGTCTGCGTGGACACCGGAGAGGTCTCGGTCATGCCGTAGCAGATCGAGACCTCGGTCATGCCCATCCGCTCGATGACCTGCTTCATCACCTCGACCGGGCAGGGCGATCCAGCCATGATCCCGGTGCGCAGGCTGGACAGGTCGTGCGTGTCGAAGGACGGGTCGGACAGCTCGGCGATAAACATCGTCGGCACGCCGTAGAGCGACGTGCACTGCTGCGCAGCGACGGCCGCCAGGGTCGCCGCCGGGTCGAACGCCGGCGCCGGGATCACTATGCAGGCGCCGTGGCTCGTGGCCCCAAGGTTGCCCATGACCATGCCGAAGCAATGATAAAAGGGCACAGGGATGCAGATACGGTCGTTCTCGGTGTATCCGCACAGCTCGCCGACGAAGTACCCGTTGTTCAGGATGTTGTGGTGGCTGAGCGTCGCGCCCTTGGGGAAGCCGGTCGTCCCCGACGTGTACTGGATGTTGATTGCGTCGTCTGGGCCGAGCGTCGCCTCGATCTCGGCGAGCGGCGTGCTGTCGGCTGCGCGGCCGGCCGCGACGAGTGAGTCCCACTCGTCGCGGCCGATCAGGATGACGTCGCGCAGTTCGGCGCACGACGGCCGCACCTCGGCGATCATCGCCGCGTAGTCCGACGTCTTGAAGCTCGGTGCCGCGATCAGCGTCCGGATGCCGGCCTGTTGCAGCACATAGGTCAGTTCGTGCGAGCGATATGCCGGGTTGATGTTGACGAGGATCGCGCCGAGTTTGGCCGTCGCGTACTGCACGAACGTCCACTCGGCGCAGTTGGGCGACCAAATGCCGAGCCGGTCGCCTTTGCCCACGCCGAGGTCCAGCAGCCCGAGCGCGACTGCGTCGATCTCGGCGGCCAGCGCACGGTAGGACCATCGGCGCCCGGTCGCGCACTCGACGAGAGCTTCGCGCTCCCCGAATCGCGCGACCGCGCGTTCGAAGTTTGCCCCGATCGTCTCGCCCAACAGGGGCGTGGTCGAGACTCCGGATGCGTAGCTCGGTTCTGCCATGGCGACGCCCTCCCTGACGGAAGCGTCGCGCAGTTGGCTACTGCTTGTCGAGTACCGCCTCGGCCTCGATGTTGATGGTGACCTTGTCGCCGACGACGACGCCGCCACCCTCGATCGCGGCGTTCCAGCTGACGCCGAAGTCGTGCCGGTTGATGACAGCGGTCGCGCTCAGGCCCACACGAGTGCCGCCCCACGGGTCGTCCCCGAAACCGCCGATCTCGACCTTCAGGACGATCGGCTTGGTGACGCCACGGATCGTGAGCTCGCCGTCGACCAGGAAGTCATCGCCGTCCGGCCGGATGCCCGTCGACCGGAATGTCATCTTTGGGCTGGTCTCGACGTCGAAGAAGTCGCTGCTACGCAGGTGGTTGTCGCGTTGCTCGGTGCCTGTCGTGATGGACGACAGCTCGATCTCGGCCTCCGCGTAGGAGTCGAGCGGGTTCGGCGCGGTCTTGATAGTGCCGGTGAACTTCTCGAACTTGCCGCGAACCTTCGACACCATCAGGTGCCGTGCCACAAAGCCGATCTCGGTGTGAGCCGGGTCGAGGCTCCAGGTTCCGGCGACGTATCCAGGGATTCTGACTGCAGTGGTCATGTGTTCCGCCTTCCTCGTGGTGCTTGTAGTTGAAAGCTGAACTATTCTCGGCGCAACGGCATTCCCGCAAGATGCTTGATACCTAGGTCACGCTCTAGCTGTCGTAGTCGACGGTGACCTGGTCGGTGAGGGGGGTCGACTGGCAGGTGAGGACGAAGCCGTCCTCGAGCTCGTCGTCCTCGAGGGCGAAGTTGCGGCGCATGTGCACCTCACCGTCGATGAGCTTCGCCCGGCATGTCCCGCAGACGCCGCCCTTGCAGGCGAACGGCAGGTCCGGACGGGCTCGCTGGGCGCCTTCCAGGATCGTCGCCGACCTCGGGACGGCCACCACGGTCGAGCGCCCGTCGAGCACGACCGTGACCTCGCACGCCGGGCCCTGCGGCGCGTCGTCATGGGTGGCAGGCGGCGGCGCGACGCCCTCGACGTAGAACAGCTCCTGGTGGATCTTGGCGTTCGGCACACCGAGCTCGGCCAGCACCTGGCGGGCGTCGCTGACCATGCCGTACGGGCCGCACAGCCACCAGTGGTCGACCTCGGCGACGTCGCAGACCGTCGGCAGCAGTCTGTGCAGGCGCTCGGCGTCCAGCCTGCCGCTGAACAGCTCGACCTCGCGGGCTTCGCGGGAGAGCACGTGCACCAGGTTGAGGCGTGCCGGGTAGGCGTCCTTCAGGTCG